>OIWP01000129.1_pt1 | contig 111212 bp, 101 predicted proteins | sample 1587661 | NCBI WGS metagenome assembly OIWP01 (sample SAMEA3888899, study PRJEB22519) | human gut metagenome | biome: human gut; feature: human-associated habitat; material: faeces | place: Denmark | collected 2010 | reverse complement strand
TTATTCTGTTCGTAGGTATCTACTTCCTGTTGTTCTGCCTTTACCTTTTCTGTAAGTTCTTTCTGCTCTGCTTCATACTCTGCGGACAACTTCAAAAACCGCTCATGGCTGATTGTGCCGTTGATGTCGTCCTCATAAATCCGCTTGAAAATCCGGTCAAGTTCTGCAATCCGTTTTCTTGCCTGTCCGACCTCACGCCGCTTGCATTTCATGTCCTTTTCTGCTTCATCAAACCGCTGTTTCTGTATCAGTTCCATAAAAGCAGTGATGTCCTCATAGAACATGGCAGTTACGGCAAATATCCGGTTGAGAACGATTTTCCGCAAGACTTCTTCTCTGATGAAGTGTGCCGTACAATCTCCTGTATTGCTTTTATATCTTGCACAGCGGTAATGGTCTTGTGAGCCGTCAAAACTTTTGCAGGTAGCAAAGTGCAGTTTACTTCCGCAATCTGCACAGAATACCAAGCCGGAAAACATTCCCTGCCGCTCTGCCTTTGTGGGGCGGCGTTTATTTGCCCTTAATTCCTGTACCCGTTCAAAGACAGCTTCCTCAACGATTGCTTCATGGGTGTTGCGGAAAATCGCCTGCTGTTCTTTTGTGGTGGGAATACGCTTTTTCAGCTTGTGGGATTTGGAATAGCTTTTGAAGTTTACCGTATGCCCTTGATATTCCGGTCGTTCCAAAATATCCGCTATGGTATCTCCCGTCCAGTTGTAGGGATTGTCCGGCGGCGTGTTCCTTGTTGTGCGTCCTATCTGCATGAAATGGATTGTCGGCGTTATGACCTGTTCCTTTTTCAGAATACGGGCAATTTGTGTCGGGCCGTAACCCTCTAAGCAGAGTGCAAAAATCCTTTTGACTACCTCGGCGGCTTCTTCATCTATAATCCACTTCTTTTTGTCGGCAGGGTCTTTCTTGTACCCATATGGTGGATTAGTGCAAAGATGTTCGCCAGCTTCGCCTTTAGACTTCATCACAGCGCGGATTTTCTTGCTCGTATCTTTCGCGTACCACTCGTTGATGATATTGAGAAACGGGGTAAAATCGCTATCCTGTTGGTTTGCGCTGTCTATGCCATTGTTGATAGCGATAAACCGCACACCTTTCTCCACAAACAGGACTTCCGTATAGAAGCCGACTTTCAGATAATCACGCCCCAGACGGGACATATCCTTGACTATCAGCGTCGATACTTCGCCGTTTTCTATCTTCTCAATGAGTTCGCTCCAACTCGGACGATTGAAGTTCGTACCCGAATATCCGTCGTCTACAAAAAACAAGAGATTTTTGAAGCTGTTTTCCTTTGCGTATTTACTTAAAATCGCCTTTTGATTTACAATGCTGTTGCTGTCGCCCTGTAATTCGTCGTCGCGGGATAAGCGGCAATAAAGGGCGGTAATTTTGTTGTCAGACTGCCTTAACATAAGTTTGCTCCTTTCGTTGGCGGGCAGTCTGCCATACAGGATTGTATGTACTCATTTTATCGGCTCCCGTCCTTTTTATCAACTTCTTTCTGTAAATTTTCCTGTTCCATAAGACGTAAGACTTTACTCGGCAATGACTTCTTCCCGTCATAGCTGCCCGTAAAGCGGTAGAGCGTTTTCCCCGATTTTATAACGACTTCACGCTTTGGAAGTTCTTGATACAGGGGATTTTTCACGACGATTTGACCGTCTTTGATAATTCGTTTCCTTTCCATTCCTTTCCCGTCCTTTCCTTGTTTTGTAATGTGATAAGTTTCGTAGCAAGCATAGGAAGTGGGTACCCACTTCCGAAAATGCCCTGCATTTTGCTTGTTGGGAAGTTTCCCAAACCCTCTGATTTTCCTCTCACTACCTACAACACCGCACAGGACGATTTTGCCGAAGTTTTGAGAAGAATTTTTCAAATTTTCTTTTTCACTTCTTAATACGGAAAAGTTTTGGAAATGCCAAAGCGATGTGAAAAAATCGAAGAATATGTGTAATGAAATTTACTAATGTTATCTTGCAACTTGACAGTGTAAAGATCGAAAGATATAATGTAGACAGTGTAAAGATTTATGGAGGGATTTATATGTTAGAGCAAAGACAATCTTATCATCATAAGGATTTACGAAAAGCCTTGATTGAAACAGGAATTGAACTTGTAAGCAAGGAAGGAGTAAGCGCCTTTTCACTAAGAAAGGTAGCTGCGGCTTGCGGCGTTAGCCATGCCGCCCCATACAGTCACTTTCAAAATAAAGAAGAATTACTAAACGCAATGCAGATATTTATTACAGATAGGTTTTCTAAATTGTTGGAAAATACCATTGAGAAGAATGGCAATGTTGCAGAGGTACTAAAAGATATGGGAATAGCTTATGTATCTTTCTTTGCAGAAAACCCCTCTTATTTTCAGTTTCTGTATGCTCAATCGAATATTAAAATTGACCTATCCATGTCAATACCAGATAGTCAAAATTATAAGCCATTCATTATTTACAAAGATATTGTCAGCAAACTATTGAAGCAAGCAAACTATCCAAAGGAAAAGCAAAATGACATTATCATAACAATCTGGGCTTTTATACATGGGGTTACTGCGTTAGCTACCATGAATAACGTGTCTTATGATAATGACTGGAAACAGAAAGTGGTTGATTTTATGAATATATTTCAGCTTTCCTTTATGAATGAAAACAGGAGATAAAAGATGATAGGAATTTATTTTAGCGGAACAGGTAACACGAAATACTGTTTAGAAAAATTCATTGCTTTATATGATACTGAGGCTGAAATCGCTCCTTTAGAAGATATTCAAACAGTAGAAAAAATAGCGCACCATAAAGACATCATTTTTGCATACCCCATATATTACAGCAACCTTCCCAAAATAGTAAGGGATTTTATATGCGGAAATTCTGAAATTTGGCAAGGAAAACGCATTTTCATTCTTGCGACAATGGGGCTTTTTAGCGGCGACGGTGCAGGTGTAGCTGCAAGATTGTTTAGGAAGTATGGAACGCAGATATGGGGAGGTCTACATCTAAAAATGCCGGACTGTATTTGTGACGTAAAAACACTGAAACGCTCTCCGGCACAGAACAAACAAATTGTTGCAAAAGCAGAGGAACGCATAAAATTATCGGTCAGCAATCTAAAAAATGGCGCTCCATCTAAAAATGGATTGAGTTTTTTAAGCCATATTGCAGGACTTTTGGGACAACGGCTTTGGTTTTGGAATAAAACGCAAAAATACTCCGATAAAGTACATATTAATATAAATACTTGTATCAAGTGCGGTCAGTGTGTAGCCATATGTCCCATGAAAAATTTATCTTTATCACAAAATGAAATAAAAGCAAGCGGACACTGTACTTTATGTTATCGGTGTGTAAATCAATGCAGCAGTAAGGCAATTACCATTTTAGGAACGCAAGTAGTTTCCCAGTATTCTGTTTATGACTTTCAACAGAACAAGAGAAATTGAGGTGGCGTTTTGCAACAAGAACAATGGGTGTTATGTCCAATATGTAATTCTAAAACCCGATTAAGAATACGGGAAGATACCGAGTTGAAGAATTTCCCGCTATACTGTCCAAAGTGTAGGCAGGAAAATTTGATCAATGTAAAAAAATTTAATATTGTAGTCATTACAGAGCCAGACGCACAGACGCAGAGCCGATAACACGCAGTTGTAACATGCGGTTATCGGTTCTTTTCTGTTCTGCGATAGATTAACCGCTGTATTTTTACATATAGTCAATACGCGGGAGCGCACATTTAGGATATGGCGGTATCAAGGAGGTATTGCCATGTCCTTTTTCTGTATCATTGATATGCTTCAATCATTAAAAAAAGCCTATTCCATGCGACGGGATATTTTGCACATGAGTATGAATACACATATCACTATGTACGCTTAAATAACTCATATTACCAAACGCCTATGTGGTTTTGCGACTACATGGGCGTTTGTTGTAATACCCCCCCCCACTGGGAAGAAAGGGGGTGAGTTAAATGTTTTATTCAGAAGAATACAAGGAGCATATCGAATATACTTTTGCTGCTTTTTGCAGGGTTGTTCTCTACAATGCGGCAATGACTGCCTATCGTGACTTGGGACGGAAGCAGAAACGGGAAGTATCGCTTGAATACTTAATATCCGAAACACCGCTTGAACCGTTTACAACGGATACTTATTTTGAGCAGTACGACCAACCGACCGTCTTTGCGGTAAAAGGGCAAGAGATTGTTGTCGCAAGTAAGCGGTTAGCCGACGCACTATTGAAATTGACCGAACAAAGACGCAATGTTTTGTTTCTGTACTTTTTCTTCGGTTATACAGACGCTCAAATCGGAAAAGAGTATGGGCGAAACAGAAGTACAGCGAATTACTGGAAATTAGCGGCACTAAAACAGCTACGAAAAGAAATGGAGAGATTAGAACATGAGGAACAAGAAGCTGATACCTTTTGAAATCATTGAAAAGGCAGTTGTCGGAGAGCCGGAAGCGATTGACGCAGTATTGCGGCACTATGCCGGACACATCAAGTATCTGTCTACCTATCGTGGACATATCAACGACGATATTCAAGACCGTTTGAAAGCACAGCTTATCAAAGCTATCCTGCAATTTCGTTTTGACAGGTAGCAAGTAGCAAAGCCAGAGAAAGCCGTCAAGGATAAACTTCGCGCTTCGCGTCCTTGACGGTTTTCCCTGTCCTTGCTATGTGGCAGACAAGAGCGCAATCGGATAGACCGCTTGCGCTCCCTTTGAATTATGGAATTTCTTAACGGATAATCACTTCTGTATTTCCGCTTCCTTTCGCTTCCGTTCCGGCAGCATATGGGTAGAGGAAGCATTGAGGGACGGAAAGGAATGGAATAGGTAATTGATTGAATCCGTAATTATTTAATCTTTACTTTATATATCTTTATTTAATTGCGTTGGATTTTCCGACGTCGGATTATCCGATGTCGGAAAATCCAATATCGGGTAATCCAACACCGGAAACCGGAATCACATATAGATTTTATTTCGTGTGAACAGTTACATGAATTGCCATAGTAATGTTACGCAGTAGAGGGCGAAATAGCCTTGATTTAAGCGGTTTACAGACACGAAAACATCAAGGGTAAGGGATTTATACCTTTTCCCTCAAAAACGAGGTTCTACTGCGTAACATCATCATTGTTTATTTGTTTTCAAAAAGAATTTTAAGCCGTTTTATAATCACCAAGATATTGAGTACAGCTACAATTGCTAAATAGTAAATACTTCCACTAATTATTTGCAAATACAACGATTGCTTAAATTCTCCAATAAATAATGTAACAAATGAAATGAAAAGCAATAGCAAGCAGACGAGTGCTTCAAAAATTGTTGCATTAAATGTCTCTTTTAAAAGTTGCTTATATTTTGAATTTTTATTATCTTTATCTGCAAATGCGCACAAGATGCTAAGTGTAGAAAAAAACATAGCTATAAGAATTGATAAAATAATGTTAAGATTATTCAATATTTCACTATCTACGCAACGTATATTTAAGATACCGATAGAAAATAAAACGGGAACAATAAAAATACTTACAAGTTGCAGTGGATTCCCTTTAAACACGCTAAAGTGTTCAAGGAATATTGAGCGCACATCAAGAAAATTGCTCATTTTCAAGGAAAAACTAAAAATCAAAACAACTGTTCCAACTATAAATAAAATGATAGATGCATTATTCACAAACTCCCCCTCCTGCTTAACCGATATGCAGCACCATTTCCTCTAAATATTCTGTTGCTACTTTTGTAAAATGCTCAATGAGCATTGTCAAATTAGGGTGACCGTCAGCCATTTTTATTTCATCTGGTATAGCTTCTATAATACTAAGGTTTTCAAGATTATGTAGGTTTATTTTTCGAGTACGTCCACCAATATCAACTACAACCTTTAAGTTGTCATATTCTATCTGTTCAAATTCGAACAAATTATAGCGGCCACCTGCCACATATCGAATTTTATCCATCATACGGCTCCACATTTTTTCAGTAAAGTACAAATTACCAATTTCGCGAATCTCTGAGCCATATCCTTTACTTACATTATCCGAGTTATCACTTGATTTAATATTTTTAACCATCACTAATTTTTTTATATTGTCTTGCCGTATTATTTTTTTAACAAATAAATCGGGCGAGATAGTGTTGCATTTAAGTGTTATATGGAATTCATTTGAGAAAAACTCCTGCATTAAAGTAGTAGTTATCGTTTTTACACCAAATTGGCCGACATTTTGAAAGATAAACAATCCCTTTTGGACTACTACACGCTCGCTGTCTTTCGGAAAAACAACCATTAAATAAAATGGCCTTGTGTCTATATCGGATGATTTCTTTTTATATTTGACTTTTTGAGTGTTTCCATCAATAATATCAGACGAACTACCATATACGCCCGAATAAATTCTTGTGTAGAACATGCGGAAGTCATCGGTTTCTAATATATTATCTTCATTATATTCACATCTAAACGATTGTTGTTTATTATCATCTTTTACAAGACTCTCATGGGTCTTAAAAAATTGAACGAATATTTCTGATAAATCCTGAAAGTCACATTCTGTTCCATCTTCTTTTTGTAAAGTAAGAGGCATATTTAAATTAAAGATTTTTGTATTCCCTCTTGAATTGGTTTTTCGCAAATGGAAACTGCAAGCGGTCAAACTAAGATTAAACATCAATGCCCCTCCTCATTAGGTATTCTATGAATAATAATACCACAAAAATGTTATATTGTCGAAAAAAATAGAAGTAGCACATGAAAATTTACAAACATGTACTACTTCTATGTGCGACCCTGTATGGCAGCTACCCTATTTCAAGTTTGTTGTGATACTGTTTTATGAGTAGCTACCCTCCGCGGCTTCTTTTTTGTGTTTAGAGGTCCCTACTTTCAAGATTGGCGACTAAGATATGCGAAGAAAAGCTGTTTTGTTTGGACGCGTTTGCTTTGACTGATGGGAATTTCTTCGTTTGTGTCCAATATGAATTGACGAAACTCCATTTTCTGGACAAACTCTAAATTCACAAAAAAGCTTTTGTGGCAATGAACAAAATGAGAGGGAAGTGCTGGTGTAAACGATGCCAGTGTAGCATAACATGTCAGGGTCTCGTCCCGGCAATGGACAATGACCTTTCGGCCTTGACTCTCCAAATAGCGGATTGCGCGAAAGGGAACGCGATGTATCCTTGATTTCGTTTGAATTGTGAGACTTTTTTGCGGGATGGAATCTAACGCGCAGAACGCTTTTTCCAGTGCCCGTTGAAATGCTGCGGGGTGAATTGGCTTCAGGAGGAAATATACGTGTTCGACCTCATAAACGGAAGAGCAGTATTCAATGTAGCCGGTTATAAAGATTACTTGTATTTGGGGCAGAGACGAAAACTGCTGGAGGGAGAACTGAATACCATCATCTTCTCCAAGTACGATGTCCATGATGGCAATGTCCGGCTGCAGACCTTGCTGAAGGGCATTGCTTAATGTGTGAACAGAAGAAAAAGTGTAGAGTTGAATGTTCCGATGAGAGAAGTGGTCTAACACCAACTTACGAAGATATTGTATAATAGCAATATCGTCATCACAGATCACAATATTCAACATCTGAGCTCTCCTTTGTAGTTTGCCGTTTTGTTTCTGTCGGTAGATGAATATCAGTATATCGAAAGAAAGCAGAAAAGACAAGAGCAAAAAGATGCTGGAAGTGAAGGAACTATTGCGAGCTCTGTGTGTTTGTGTTACGCTTCATATTAAAGAAAAGAAAAAGAATATGAGGTGGTAAGTTGTGGATATGGATACGATGATGTATCCCTTACGTCTATTTATCAATGTATATATTGCGTTTCTGAATGCGCTTCTTTTTTATGCTATTTTGTCCCCTAAAGCAAAACTCCATAAACTTGTTGTGTGGGGAGGGACGTTTGGCATCTGTTTTTCTGCGCTGCTCATTTCCCTTTTGCTCTATCATCAGTATGCGCTTAAGTTGGGTGTTGTGATCTGTTATCTCGCGGTTCTTTCAGGACTTGTTTATCAAACACCCTTTTCCGGCAGAATTTTAGCGGCATCTTTCTTTGTGATTCTTCTCATGATCTCTGAATCCGTGGTTGCGGCGCTGGTCGTGGTGTTCTATGGCTTTTCTGCGCCGCTGTATGCTGGAGATGCCTCTGTAATCATACAAGTTTCCCCTTTGTATCTGGTTTCCTATGCAGTTTGCTTTGGCCTGCCCGCACTGGTCGTATGGCAGAGACCCCGCGGCAGTGCTTCGATTGGCTTTGCACAATTTTTGCTGCTTCCACTCTCACAGGTGGTCATGCTCGGAGCGCTTCTGTATGCTATATACATGGGAGAGCGCCGGTTTATTCCCTCAGATGCTGTGGTTACCCTTTTGGCGGTGGTCCTCTGCATTGCGACAGACGTGATGTTTTTGCGAATCATTGACGCGCTGGTGAAGAAAAAGCGGCTGGAGGAACAGCAAGAGCTTCAAAAGAAACACTATGCCATCTTGATGGAGCAAGAAAAAGCGATGCGAAAACTCCGGCATGATATTGCCAATCATCTTATGACGATGGGGTTGCTGGTAGGGCAAGATGATGTCAGAGCGAAAGCCTATTTGGATGAATTATCGACGAGATTTCAGGAAAGCAAAATCGTACGGTTCTGTGACAATCAAATTGCGGATATCGTTTTGTGCAGCAAATCCGCAGAAGCTGCCGTTCGGAAAATCCGCTTTACTGTAACGGCAAAGGTCTCTGAAAATATTCCAATGAACGATCTTGATTTTATGAGTTTACTTTCTAATCTATTGGACAACGCACTGGAAGCGGCAGCGCAGTCAGAAGAACGTTTTGTAGATGTATTTCTTCGGGAGCAGGCGGGGGTCTTGGCGCTGAAAATTAAAAACTCCATTTCCAGTGGCACGAATCCGGATTTAAGCCGGACAACAAAGAAGAATCTAAAAGAGCACGGACTGGGGGTTGAAATTGTAAAGGGAATTTGCCGGCAGTATAAAGGAGAGTTTTTGACCAGCCGAGAAGAGCGCGTGTTTGAGACAGGCGTTTTGCTGATATTGCCACCGGTGGTTAATCAGTAAATATTTTTGAAATTTTATATTTTTTACATTTTACGCATGAGTTTTACCCTGCAACTTGTTTCCGATCATCTGCTTTTCTATAATTTTGTCAGATTGTTAAGAAATAAACGGGGAGAACGGAATGCGTAATTTTTTATGCTGATCCGTCTGTTTGTTCAGGCTGGTAAGGAGGGCCACCGATAAAAAAGATGATTGTTTCTTTGGCAGTGTTCCTGTTCTGTGCGGTTTTCTTGTTGAGCGGCTGTGACAAGGAACCTACCTGGCAGGAATTCTATGACGCGGGAATCCAGGCGAGCGAAGAGGAGAACTACGAGGAGGCCATTGTAGCCTTTGAAGAAGCCATTGCATTGGATGCCAGCCACCCGGAAGCTTATGCAGCGCTGGCCGATGTCTATCTTGCGAAGGAAGATTTGGAACAGGCGCTGGAGGTGTTGCAGCGGGGGGTGGAAGCAACCAACGATGAAACGCTAAAAGCACGAGTAGAGGAGATTACAGTTAAGCTGGAAGAATTGGCAGGGCCACAGAAGCCGGAATACATGGTGGAGTACTTGGGTATGACGGTAAACGAGATTGCTGCGCTTTGGGGTGAGGATTATACGGTTGCCCCTGATTTGTATCTCGGTGGATCAAAGGGAATTTATTATGAAGACGGCAGACTTCCAGCCACCTTCTACTTTCAGGATATATTTAATAACGGGGTACAAACAGGAAAGGAAAGAATCGATCTCATTGAAATCTCGTCAGATTTAACAATTGCAGAAGGTTTTTTCCCTGCCCTTACGCGACCAGAGTTGGAATCCACACATCCTGAAGGTGAATTCGCCTTCTTTGAAGAATCAGGTAATGGCGCAACCTATACCTGTAAGTATAACGATAATATTTCAATTATTTATGGGTGGGAATATGGGGCTGATCCTGAAATAACACCGGCCCCTTGGATTACACTGTACATGGAAGGTCTGGATGTCCGGCTTGATTGGAGAGATTTATACAAAAATGAGTTGCAAAAAACAGTAACGTCCGTTAGTGATCCTTCTATGTGTCAGTACTATGTTTACGACATGAATGGAGATGGAATACCGGAATTGTTGGAAGGGATTGGAACATGCAGAGCTGACTATACCATTCGTGCATACACCGCAAAGGATGGTGCACTCCAGAAACTCGGAGAAATGTTTGGAGATGAGATTGGTGTGTTTGGGGTTCAGGATACCGTCTTTGGATACTATGCTCAAATGGGATATGAGACGGTTATCATGTATTCCATACCAGAAGGAGACATTGTAGAGGGGGAACGCTATGTAAAGGAATCACCGGAGGGGTACACAGACTTCAATTTCTTAGACTCGTTTTCTCTGGAGGAGCTGTCCGGCCTCGATTGGACAGGAAACCCATCCGGCGGAAACAATCAGGACCTGATGAATCGTTTTATGGAAATGGGAATTCGTGAGTAGAAGTTGTAATCAAACAATGCAATATGAAAAGGAGAAAAAGGTGAAAAAGATAGTTTCTTGGGGTGTTTCTATCTGTATTTTGATAGGCTGTATGATTCCGTGTGCGATGGCGGCCTCCAATGATTATACCACGTGGAGGCAATCGGATTCTGCATGGAACCAGTCGGTGGCTTGGCCAGCTTCTCAGTATCCAGCGGCCACCATGCGGTATATGAGGGAAGCCGGGTGCTTGGTGACATCCATTGCAATGTTGCTCCGCCATTACAATGTTGTGACGGATTCCAATGTGAACAATTTTAACCCGTGGAAGTGTAACGAAGCACTTAAATCGGCAGGGGCGTTCAACAGCGCTGCCGACCTCATATGGGGTAGTATTAGTAAGGCGTATCCCGGATTTCAATATGCGGGAAATGCGGGGTATTCTGCATCAACGTTGTACGATTTGTATAGTCGAGGGTATGCCTGTATCGTGGCAGTTAATGGCTACGGTCACTATGTAGCGGTGAAGTCTGCAACGAGTTCTGCCTCTGTGATCATGGACCCAGGTTGGGGATATAGTTCTCTTTCCTCTTTTCGGTCTGTGAACCAAATCTATTATTTTTCTGTGAAAGGCGCTCCATCCAATGCGTCTAAGATCAATTTTGACCCGTGTGGCGGAAGTTGTGATACGAAGTATATCATTAAATCGTTTGGTGATATATATGGGACATTGCCAACACCGAAACGGGAAGGCTATAAATTTGATGGGTGGTACTCTGAGAAGAACGGCAAGGGATCAAAGTATACCAGTGATATGAAATACTGGGGAAATAGGGAAGAAGTCACTTGGTATGCCAATTGGAAAGTGGATGGCTCTAAGATCAACTTTGACCCGTGTGGCGGGAGCTGCGATACGAAATACATCATTAGGTCGTTTGGTGATGTATATGGAACGTTGCCAACACCGAAACGGGAAGGCTATAAATTTGACGGGTGGTACTCTGAGAAGAATGGCAAGGGGTCAAAGTATACCAGTGATATGAAATACTGGGGAGATAGAGAGGAAATCACCTGGTATGCCAATTGGAAAGCGCAGGATGAATCTGATGCCGAAACACCGATATCTCCGTCTGTCTCAGTTCACTTTCCGAAAGTCTCAGTCTATGTTCAAGGACAATTTACAGATGTTCCAGCGGCGCAATGGTTTACTCAAAACGTTGCCGGAGCAGTAGAGTTTGGCTTGATGAAAGAGAACACAGCATCGACCTTTAACCCCTATGGAGATGTAACGTTAGCAGAGACGATTACCATGGCAGCTCGTATCCATAGCATTTACACAACTGGCGCGGAATCCTTTGATCAATCCGTCGGGGACGTATGGTACCAAGTCTATTTGAATTATGCGTACCAAAACGGGATCATTGGATATAGTTTATATAGCGGCAATGTCCAAGAAAAGGCAACAAGAGCGCAATATGCGGAAATCTTTGCCAACGCACTTCCAGACGAGGCGTTAGCGGCAAAAAATAGTGTGCCTGACGCCGCGATTCCCGATGTAACAATGCAGGATTCCTATGCAGGCGCTGTATACAAACTCTATCGAGCGGGAATTTTGGCTGGAGGAGATGCAAATGGAACCTTTTCTCCTTTAACCTACATTACGCGTGCAGAATCTGCAACGGTTGTGGCCAGAATGGCGGATTCTGATAACCGGATGTCCTTTTCCCTGTGAGCAGAGCAAAAACCAACACCGGGCTCCCAACGTTATTTAACGTTGGGAGCCCGGTGTTTCGCTGATAAAAAGCGGAAGACTTATTCTGTGGTGGATTGGGCCGCCATTTTTTTCCGTTCCCGTCGCTTTTCCCAGGCGTCCACCACAATGGTGCAGGTGGCGTCACCGGTGATGTTTACAGTGGTGCGCCCCATGTCCAGAATCCGGTCAATGCCGGCCACCAGGGCGATGCCCTCCACCGGCAGGCCCACGGTTTCCAGCACCATGGTGAGCATGATCATCCCCGAGCCGGGCACCCCGGCGGTGCCGATGGAGGCCAGGGTGGCGGTGAGAATGATGGTTAGCTGCTGGGCAATGGTCAGCTCAATGCCGAAAATCTGGGCGATGAAGATGGCGCAGACCCCCTGATAAATGGCGGTACCGTCCATGTTGATGGTAGCGCCCAGGGGGAGCACAAAGCTGGAGACTTCCTTCCGTGCCCCCAGCTGTTGGGTGGCATCCATGTTGAAAGGAAGCGTGCCCACACTGCTGGCGCTGGAGAAGGCAAAGAGCATGGGCTCGCTCATGGCCCGGAAAAACCGCAGGGGGCTCAGACCGGCAAAGCCCTTCACCGCCAGGGAATAGGTGAGCACCATGTGGGCCACGTAGGCCGCGTAGGCCACCAGAATGACCTTCAGCAGAGGCAGCAGCACACTGGGGCCGTTGGCGGCCACCACGGGGCAGATCAGGGCGAACACGCCGATGGGGGAGAGCTTGAGGATCATGGACATGATCTTAAAGCAGACCTCTGCGAAGCTGTCCACCACATTCTTGGCGGGCACCCCCTTTTCCCCTACCGCGATGATGCCAAAGCCAAAGAACAGTGCGATGACGATGACCTGGAGCATGGTGGCGTCGGCCAGGGGCTGGAAGGCGTTGGAGGGGAAGATGTTCACCAGGGTGTCCATCAGGTTTAAGGGTTCTGCCGGTTCATAGGTGAGGGCTTCCGTGCCCAGGGTGTACCCTGCGCCCACCTGGAGCAGGTTGGCAGCCACCAGGCCCAGGGTGACGGCAATGGCGGTGGTGACCAGATAGAAGGCGATGGTCTTGATCCCAATGGAGCCCACCTTGCGGACATCCTGCAGGGAGACGATGCCTTGGATGATGGACAGGACCACCACGGGCACCACGATCATTTTGATCAGGTTCAGGTAAATGGTGCCGAAGGGCTTGACGTAACCTTCGGCGATGTCTGGGATCGACTGCATGGCGATGCCGGCTACAATGCCGATGAGGAGGCTGATGGTGATTTGCACGGTCAGGGAAGGTTTCTTTCTCTTATTTTCTCTGGGCATGGGGGTCCTCCTTTTGTCAGAATCCGGGTCAAAGCCCGACGGCTCAGACCAATGCAGTATCATAGCACAGGCCGGGCAGGGAGGGAACGGGGAAAAAGTTCTTTATGTCTTTTTTATCTTTGCTTTCAGGAAAAATTTTGAAGGGAATAGCGCGAAATCCTGCAAATCAGCCCGAAAATCCGCTGGGACGACACAAAACTTGCGAAATGAGGGGAGAGGGTAGCGCGTCGGCTGGATCTATGCTATAATCACTCTACTACGGCGCTGTCTTGGCTGAGAACATTTTAGCCGGGGCGGCGCGGATCAGAAAGGAACACTGTGTATGAAACCCGTTGCATCCCTCCTGCTTGCCGTTCTTCTCCTGCTCTCCCTGACCGCCTGCGGCCAGGAAGCGCCGCAGGCGCCAGCCACGCTGGGACAGGCGCTGCTGCAGGACTTTCAGACCCGTATCAAAGACAGCCCTCAGGCGGACCTGGAGACCCTGGCCCAGGGCCTGCTGGACCAGGAAGACTTGGAATTTCAGGGCGCTGTCACCCCGGTGGAGCCCGGCCTGCTCATGGGCTTTGGCAACGAGACGATCCAGGGCTTTTCCCAGGGGGTGATGTTTGCGCCTGTCATCAGCACCATTCCCTTTGTGGGTTACCTCTTCCGGCTGGAGGAGCAGACCAGCGGGCAGGACTTCGTACAGACCCTCCGCGACGCCGCGGACCCCCGGTGGAATATCTGCACCGAGGCCGATGAGACGGTGGTCCAGCAGGAGGGGGACATCGTCTTCTTCCTGATGTGTCCCCAGTCTATGGAGGAATAACCGGCCTGTGCGCCGGAGGGGCTCCCCTGTACGCTGCCTTTGGCGCCGCGGCAGGGGGGCCCGGCATCTCACCCCGCCGGCTTGGGCCTGTGCCCGCCGGCGGGGGAAAGTTGGGTGAGAAGTTTGTCCTTTGCCAGTCTGCCATTCCTATATTACTTTCTGCCCGTTGTCCTTGCGGTGTATTTTTTGGTGCCCTCCAAGGGGCGCAATGGGGTCCTCCTGGCAGCCAGCCTGGTGTTTTATGGCTGGGTGGAGGGCCTTTTTTTGCTCTTGTTGACGGCCTGCGCGGTCAACAGCGGGGTGTGCGGCTGGCTGATCCAGAGGATGCGGGGCCGGCCGGCGGCCAAACGGATTCTGATCCTCTCCCTGGGGGTGAGTTTGGGGCTGCTGTTTGTCTTTCGTTACCTGGGCTTTTTCTGGGAGGAATTTCGGGCGGCCACCGGGCTACCGGTACCCCTGGTGAAGCTGGTTTGCCCGGTGGGCATTGGCTTTTACACCTTGCAGGGTGCGGCCTATGTTCTGGGGGTCTGGCGGGGGACCGTATCCCCCCGGAAGGGGGGCCTCTCCGTGGCACTGTATCTCATGGGATTTCCCTGGGTGCTGGCCGGCCCCATGATGCCCTATGCTTCCTTGGCCGCACAGCTGGACCGCCGGACCTGCACGTTAACCAAAGGGGCGGAGGGCCTGCGGCGGCTGGTGGTGGGCCTGGGGAAAAAGTGCATCCTGGCCCAGACGCTGTGGGGCCTCTGCCAGAGTTTCCAGGAAGGGCAGGAGCGGACCCTGGCCTTCTGCTGGCTCTACGCCCTGGCGCTGGTGCTGGCCCTGTACTTTGACTTCTCCGGGTACACCGACATGGCCCTGGGGGTGGGAAAGCTGCTGGGCTTTGACCTGGCGGAGAATTTCCGCTGGCCCCTGGCCGCCAGGACGCTGACCGATTTCTGGCGGCGGTGGCACATCACCTTGGGCTGGTGGTTTCGGGATCATCTGTACCGGCCGCTGGTCCGGGCGGCCGGGGGAAAACGGACCGGCTGCCTGCTGCTGGTGTGGCTCCTGGTGGGCCTGTGGCACGGGGCCGGGTGGAATTTTCTCCTCTGGGGCCTGCTCTTTGGTCTGCTGCTGGCGGCGGAGCGCCTGGGCCTGGGGGGCTGGCTGAACCGGGTTCCCCCTTTGGGCCACCTGTTTGTGCTGGCTGTTCTGGGCTTTGGGGCGGTTCTCCTGACTGGGGAGAACCTGGGCCAGAGCCTGGCGCTGTGGGGCGGCCTGCTGGGCCAGGGGGAACCGGGGGGAATGGGGACCGCGGGATGGTATGCCCTGAGAAGCTATGGCCCCACCCTGCTGCTGGCCGCCCTGGGGGCCACCCCCTGGCCCAGCCGTTGGATGGCCCGCCTCCGTCGGGGGACCTGGACGGGCAAGGTGGTGGCGGTGGCGGAACCGCTGGTGCTGGCGGCCCTGCTTGTGATCTCCACGGGCTATCTGGTGGATGGCGGCGTCCAGCCGTTTTGGTATTGAGGGGGGAGAGCATGCGTGCGAACCGGAAAAATTCCATCCGAACCTGGGGCGCCCGGCTGTGGACAGCCTGGGACCTGCCTGGCCGGATCAGCCGGGGAAGGGCGGGACTTGCCCGGGCCTGGCAAGCCTGGCGGGCCGATCCCCGGGGGCATCTGGCCCGCCCCTTCCGCCGGCTGGGACGGGCGCTGCCCCGTCTTCGCTGCCGGGAGGGCGCGGTGGTGCTGGTGGTGGGAGGACTGCTGGCGACCCTTTCGGTGTGGGCCTGGGTGCAGCCTCCGAAGCACTATTCGGAGACCGAGGAGCGGGGACTGGCCTGGTACCTGGACCCCAAGTGGGAGGACCTGGCCGACGGGTCCTTTGCCGGGGACTTTGCCCAGCACACCCAGGATCAGTTCCCCCTGCGGGACAGCTTCCGCACAGTGAAGGGGCTGAGCGCCCTGAAGCTGTTGGGGCAAAAGGACCTGGACCATTTGTACCAGGCGGGGACCTACCTGGCCCAGATGGAGTACCCCCTGCGCCCGGAGATGCTGGACCACGCGGCCAAGAAGATCCAATGGGTGTACGATACCTACTTGGCCGGCACGGATGTCACCTGCTACCTGTCCATGATTCCGGGAAAGAACGCCTATCTGGCCGAAGAATACGGCTATCCCAGCCTGGACTATGGGGAACTGTTCCAGTACATGCGGGCGCACACCCCGCCCATGGAGTATGTGGACATTACCGACCTGCTGTCCCTGGAGGATTACTACAACACCGACAGCCATTGGCGGCAGGAGAAGATTTTGGACGTGGCCCAGCGTCTGGCCGGAGCCATGGGGGCGGAGATCGACGGGCCCGAGGCCTATCACGTCCAGCGTCTGGCCCGGCCCTTTACCGGGCGGTACGCCATTCAGATGGGCCTGACCATGGCCTGGGAGGACCTGTATTATCTCACCAGCCCCACCCTGGACCAGTGTCTGGTGGCGGTCTATGACCAGGGTGGCAGGCCCCAGCGGAAAAAGGTCTATGAGGTGGCCTCAGGGCATTTGAACTACCCCTATGTGCTCTTCCTGTCCGGCTCCAAAGGGCTTGTCACTGTGAAGAATCTCCAGGCTCCCATGGACAAAAACCTCATCCTCTTCCGGGATTCCTACGGGAGCAGCCTGGCCCCTCTGCTGGCCTCAGGCTACCGGACCATCACCCTGGTGGACCTGCGGTACCTCTCCAGCGACCAGTTGGACCAATATATTGACTTTGAGGACCAGGACGTCCTCTTTCTGTACAGCACCCTCCTGCTCAACAACAGTCTGTCCATGCGGTGATTTTTTCGCCGGAGACCCTTGAGAACGGGAGAAAAATAGGATATGATGAACCCAAATCAGGAAATCAGACAAAGGAGTAATTGATTATGGAGACTGCAACCATTCTCAGCCACGTGGACCATACCCTGCTCAAGCCCGAGGCCACATGGGACCAGATCAAGACCCTCTGTGACGAGGCCATGGAGTTTGGCTGCGCCACGGTGTGTATCCCGCCGTCCTATGTTAAGCGGGCGGCGGAGTATGTCCAGGGAAATTTGAAGATCTGCACCGTCATCGGTTTCCCCAATGGATACAACACTATGGCGGCCAAAATTTTTGAGACCAAGGACGCGGTGGAAAACGGCGCCAGTGAGATCGACATGGTCATTAACCTGGGCTGGGTGAAGGACCGGAACTGGAAGGACCTGGCCCAGGAGATCGCCGGGGTCAAGGCCGCCTGCCTGGGCCGCCCCCTAAAGGTCATCATTGAAACCTGCCTGCTCAGCGACATGGAGAAAATCAAGCTCTGCCAGCTGGTGGCCAAGGAGGGGGCTGACTATCTGAAGACCTCCACCGGCTTCTCCACCGGCGGCGCCACCCGGGAGGATGTGGCCCTGCTTCGGGAAAACCTGCCCAAGCAGGTGAAGCTCAAGGCCTCCGGCGGCATCCGTACCCTGGCCGACGGGGAAGCCTATCTGGCGCTGGGAGCGGACCGTCTGGGCGCCAGTGCCCTGGTGGGAGAGGCCCGGAAGCAGGGATGAGGGCCGACGCTGTCCAGCAGCTGCGGGATGTGCATGGGCCCGACAGGGTGCTGGAGCTGCTGCCGGGGCTGTTTCGCCTGCCCATTCCCCTGCCCCGCAACCCCCTGCGGGAGCTCAACGCCTACCTGATCCGGGGGCGGGAGAGAAGCCTGCTCATTGACACGGGCTTCCGGGAGCCCGCGTGCCGCCAGGCTCTCCAGGCAGGGCTGCGTGCCGCCGGGGCGGAGCACGATCCCCTGGATGTGCTGCTCACCCACATTCACACCGACCACACCGGGCTGGCCTCGGAGGTGGTGCGCCCAGGGGGCGCCATCTATATCGGGCGGGGGGACTATCCCTTCACCAGCCGGGCCTGGGAGGAGGAATACTGGGGCCGCATTGACCAGCGGTTTCTCCAGGAGGGCTTTCCCCCGGAGGAGCTGCGGATCACCACCGGCACCAACCCGGCCCGGACCCTGGGTCCGGACCTGGACCTGCCCAATTACCAGCCCCTGGAGGACGGGGACAGGCTCACCGTGGGGGAATATACCCTGGAGGTCATCGCTGCCCCCGGCCATACCCCGGGTCAGATCTGCCTGTGGATGGCAGACCAGCAGGTCCTCTTCACCGCGGACCATGTTCTCTTTGACATCACCCCCAACATCACCATGTGGCCCAATCTGCCCAACGCCCTGGGCCGCTACCTGGAGAGCTTAACCCGCATTGGGACCTATCCGGCCCGGCTGGCCCTCCCCGGCCACCGGCACACGGCGGATTTGGCCCCCCGGATTCAGGCCCTTCTGGCTCACCACCGGCGGCGGGCGGCGGAGACGCTGGCCATTGTCCGGCGGGAGGGGGGACTGAACGCCTACCAGGTGGCCAGCCGCATGACCTGGGATATCCGGGCCGACAGCTGGGCGGACTTTCCCCTGAATCAGAAGTGGTTTGCCACGGGAGAGGCCCTGGCCCATTTGGAATACCTGGTGGAGGAGGGGGCCGTTGTACGCGCCCTGGACCAGGAGGGTATGGCCCGCTATACCGCCCAGTAAAACAAGGAGAGAGCCCCCGGCGCGTCTGCACACCGCGCCGGGGGCCTTTGCTTAAGAGAGGGATAGAGAGGCAGGGGCCCGGCACAAGACGTGCCGGGCCCCTGCGGAGGAAAGAGAGGGTTTGGGGGTTAATGACACCCTTCACAGTCAATGGAAGAAAACTGTTTGGGATCGTAAGCGATGTTGTGTCTGTCGTAGTAGTCCTTCAAAGCGGCCTTGACCGCCTCCTCCGCCAGCACGGAGCAGTGGAGTTTATGGGCGGGCAGCCCGTCCAGGGCCTCCGCCACCGCCTTGTTGGTGAGGTCCATCACCTCATCCAGGGACTTGCCCTTAATCATCTCCGTGGCCATGGAACTGGAGGCAATGGCGCTGCCGCAGCCAAAGGTTTCAAACTTCACGTCAGAGACCGTGTCCTGGTCAATTTTCAGGTAGATTTTCATAATATCGCCGCATTTGGCGTTGCCGACCTCGCCCACGCCGTCTGGGTGTTCCAGGATGCCCACGTTGCGGGGGTGGCGGAAATGGTCCATGACCTTCTCACTGTATAACATAGCTGCATTCTCCTTTCTGCAATTTGCGCCATACCGGGGACATATTTCGTAAGTAGTCGATGACCTGGGGGATCTCCCGGAGCATGACGTCCACCTCCTGCTCGGTGTTTTCCTCACACAGGGACAGGCGGAGGGAGCCGTGGGCCACCTCATGGGGCCGCCCGATGGCCAGCAGCACGTGGCTGGGGTCCAGGGACCCGGAGGTACAGGCGGAGCCGGAGGAGGCGCAGATGCCCCGGTCATCCAGCAGCAGGAGCATGGACTCCCCCTCAATGCCCTCAAAGCAAAAGCTGACGTTGCCCGGCAGCCGGTGGTTCCGGTCCCCGTTGAGAGCGCCGTGGGGGATGGCCTCCAGACCGGCGATGAGCTTGTCCCGCAGGGCGGAGACCTTGGCGGTATGTTCCGGTAAGTGGTCACAGGCCTCTTTCAGGGCGGCGGCCATGCCCACAATGCCGGCCACGTTTTCCGTCCCCGCCCGCTTCCGGCGCTCCTGGGCGCCCCCTTCAATGAGGGGGGTGAGGGGAATGCCCTTGCGGACATAGAGGGCGCCCACCCCTTTGGGGCCGTGGAATTTATGGCCGGAGAGGGAGAGCATGTCGATGTTCTCCCGGCCCACGTCAATCTCCAGGTGGCCGGCGGCCTGCACCGCGTCGGTGTGGAAGAGGACGTTTCTCTCCCGGCACAGCCGGCCGATGTCGGCAATGGGCTGAATGGTGCCAATCTCGTTGTTGGCATACATGATGGTCACAAGACATGTGTCGTCCGTGATGGCCTCGGCCACCTGCTGGGGGGTGACGCGGCCGGTCTCATGGACATCCAGCAGGGTGACGGTGAAGCCCTCCTTCTCCAACTTCTGGAGGGTGTGGAGGACGGCGTGGTGCTCAAAGGAAGTGGAAATGATGTGGGTCTTTCCCCGCGCCTTTCCCCGGTGGGCGGCGGAGAGAATGGCCTGGTTGTCCGCCTCGCTGCCCCCAGAGGTAAAGTAGATCTCCTCCGGCCGGCAGTGGAGGCAGTCCGCCACGGTCTGCCGGGCCTCTGCCAAGGCTTCAGCGGCCTGCTGGCCCAGGGAGTACAGGGAGGAGGGATTGCCGTATGCTTCCCGCAGGTAGGGGAGCATGGCGTTCAGGGCGGTGCCGCTGAGCTTGGTGGTGGCGGCGTTGTCTGCGTATATCATGGAGCAACCTCCTTATTGCTTAATTCCTACTAAATTATTAGGTTGATTGAAGGATACCATGAATTACATATAAAGTCAATAGGAAAAATAAAAAAAGCATCGGAAGCATCGGATAAAAAAGCGCCCCCTGCATGTCGCAGGGGGCGCGGACAGACACGTCAGTTCTCCTCCATTTTTTGCAGGTCGGCCAGGGAGACGCTGTCCAAGTATTCATCGACCACCTGGTCCAGCCCCTTCCACAGGGGGAGGGCCCGGCAGTGGCCGGCTTTTTCACAGCCGTTTTTCTCCCCCTTCAGACAGGAGACTGTGGCCAGGCTGCCCTCGGCCAGACGGATGATCTCCCCGGCGGCGTATGCCTCGGGGGCGCGGCAAAGGCGGTAGCCGCCGCCTTTACCCCGGATGGCGTCCACTAAGTTGGCCCGGCTGAGGGAGGCCAAAATATTTTCCAGGTATTTCACAGAAATTTCCTGCCGTTGGGCGATATCTTTCAGAGGAATGTACTCTCCGGTGTTGTGGTCGGCTAAGTCCAGCATCACGCGAAGAGCATACCGTCCTTTGGTGGAGATCATCATACGCATTATCCTTCTTTCTTCCGATGAATTGCGATGCGGCCTTTTTCCACTCTGCATCCAGAGGGAAAAGGAGAGTAATTTTGTAGTTATTATACCCCAAAGCAGAGAAAAAGTGAATGGCTGTCTGTCAAAATTCAGAAATTTTTTGCAGGGATTTTTGCAGAAGGTCTTTGGCGGAGACTTCTCAGGGCAAAAGAGTTGCCCAACGGTCCGGCCTGTGCTAAACTGACGCTATGTAAGAATCCAGGCAGAGGAGGGAACACGGTGGAAGCGCGACAGAATACCCTGACCATCACCGGCCTGCGGACGGAGTTTCTCACCCCGGAGGGGCCCCTTGCCGCAGTGGACGGCGTTGACCTGGCCATCCCCCGGGGGAGTATCGTGGGGCTGGTGGGGGAGTCCGGCTGCGGCAAGAGCGTGACCGCCCTGTCCGTGCTGGGCCTGGTCCCCCCCGCCGGCCGGGTTGCCGCCGGGGAGATCCGCTTTGGAGAGACGGACCTGCGGACCTTGGGGGAGGGGGCGCTGCGGAAACTCCGGGGCAACCGGATCGCTATGATCTTCCAGGACCCTATGACCTCTCTGAACCCGGTGTACCCTGTGGGCCGGCAGGTGGCGGAGGTCCTCCGCCTCCACCGGCGCCTGGACCGCTGGGCGGCCAAGGCCCGCACCGTGGAGCTCTTCCAGCAGGTGGGCATCCCGGACCCGGCGGCCCGGTATGACGCCTATCCCCGGCAGCTGTCCGGGGGCCTGCGCCAGCGGGTGATGATCGCCATGGCCATGGCCTGTGAGCCGGAGCTCCTCATTGCCGACGAGCCCACCACCGCCCTGGACGTGACCATCCAGGCCCAGATTCTCCGGCTGATGGGGGACCTGCGCCGGGACCACGGCACGGCCATCCTTCTCATCACCCACAACATGGGGGTGGTGGCCCAGCTGTGCGACTATGTCTATGTGATGTACGCAGGACAGATTGTGGAGGCGGCGGAGACCTTTGCCCTCTTCCGGGCCCCCCGCCATCCCTATACCCAGGGCCTGCTGAAGGCCATCCCCTCCCTGGAGGGGACGGCGGACCGGCTGTATACCATCCGGGGGTCCGTCCCGGACCCCCGCTGTCCCCTGCCTGGTTGCCGGTTTTGCCCCCGGTGTGACCAGAGCCGGCAGGACTGCGCCCGCCAGGTCCCGGACCTGCGGGCCCTGGCGGCGGGGCATTGGGTGCGCTGCTGCCACATATCCTGAGAGGAGGGGCTATGGCGAAGATTTTAGCGGAGGGGCGGGGCCTCTCCAAAACCTTTCCCGCCCGGGGACAGGGAAAGGGGGCGGTTCTCCACGGGGTGTCCCAGGTGGACCTGGTGGTTTACGAGGGGGAGACCCTGGCCCTGGTGGGGGAGTCCGGGTGCGGAAAGAGCACCCTGGGCCGGCTCCTGCTGGGCCTGCTGTCCCCCACCCAGGGGCAGGTGTTTTTTGATGGGCGGGACCTGGCGGCCTGTTCGCCCCGGGACCTGCGGGCCCTGCGGCGGCAGATGCAGATGGTGTTTCAGGACACCGCGGCCTCCCTGAACCCCCGGCTGACCGTGGAGGGCATCCTGGCTGAGCCGCTGCGGGTCCACCGCCTCTGCCCCCGGCGGGAGATTCCCGCCCGGGCGGCGGCGCTGCTGGACCAGGTGGGGCTGCCCCGGGACCTGCTGGGGCGCTATCCCCACGCCCTGTCCGGGGGCCAGCGCCAGCGGGTGGGCATTGCCCGGGCCCTGGCCCTGTCCCCCCGGCTGGTGGTCTGCGATGAGCCGGTCTCGGCCCTGGATGTGTCGGTGCAGGCCCAGATGCTCAACCTGCTGGCCGACCTGCAGGCGGCGAGGGGGCTGACCTATGTGCTGGTCTCCCACGACCTGGGGGTGGTCCGCCACAGCGCCGACCGGGTGTGTGTGATGTTCCTGGGGCGGGTGTGTGAGGTGGGGCCCACGGAGGCGCTGTTTACCACCCCGCGGCATCCGTATACCCGCTTCCTGCTGGATTCGGTGCCCCGGCCGGACCCCACCCGCCGGGGGGAGGGGCGGGAGCTGCTGCCAGGGGAGATTCCCAGCCCTGTCACCCCCCCCTCCGGCTGCCGGTTCCGCACCCGCTGTCCCTATGCCGCCCCGGTCTGCGCCCAGGCTCCCCCGCCCCTTCAGGGAACAGGGGAACACCGGGTAGCCTGTCACGCTCCCCTCGGGGAGGGATAAGGAGGGGACTTCATGCCCTTTGTGGATTTGCACTGTGATACCATTGCCCGCCTGCTGGCTTGCCGGCGGGCGGGGCTGCCCGGTCAGCTTCGGACCGGGGAAGGGGCCCATGTTACCTTGGAAAAACTCCAGCGGAGCGGATACCTGCTCCAGAACTTTGCCCTGTTTGTCAACCTGCAGGGGGAGACGCCGCCCCCTGGGGAAGGGGCCGGTGCCGAGGACCTTTACCGCCTGTCCATGGGCTGCCGGGCGGGGTCGCCGTTGGAGGAGGTTTTGACCCTGGCGGACCTCTATTGGACGGAGATGGCGGCCAACGAGGACCTGGCTGTGCCGGTTCGGTCCTTTCAGGAGATGGAGCGGGCCCGGCAGGCGGGAAGGATTGCCTGCCTGCTGACCGTGGAGGAGGGGGGCGTCTGCCTGGGGTCCCTTCCGCTGCTGCGGACCCTTTACCGGCTGGGGGTGCGGATGCTCACCCTCACCTGGAACTATCCCAATGAGCTGGGCTGCCCCAACGGCCAGCCGGGCGGGCTGACCCGGCGGGGGTTCCAGTTCCTGGAGGAGATGGAGAACCTGGGGATGATCCCCGACGTGTCCCACCTGTCCGACGACGGGGTTTGGGATATGTGCCGGGCGGCCCGGAAGCCCTTTGTGGCCAGTCATTCCAGCTGCCGGGCGCTGCACCCCCACCGGCGCAACCTCACCGATGCCATGCTCCGGGCCCTGGCGGACCGGGGGTGTCTGGTGGGGGTCAACTTTTACGCGGGGTTCCTGGGGCCCCATGGGACCAGCCGGCTCGCCGATCTCACCCGCCACATCCGCCACATGATCCAGGTGGGCGGCCTGGACCTGGTGGCGCTGGGCTCGGATTTTGACGGTATCGACTGCCCCCTGGAACTGGAGGACGCCGGCCACATGGACCGGCTGGTCCAGGCCATGGAGGGGGCGGGGTTCACCCCCCGGGAGATTGAGGCGGTGTGCTGGAAAAACGCCTGGGAATTTTACCGGCGGGTTTTGTAAGCCCCGGTCCTTTGAAAAAACACGAGAGAACAGGAGGAACAATCCTATGACATTCATCCACGCGCCTCTGCTTCAGCCCCTGAGGATTGGGGCAATGACCATCCAGAACCGCTTCTGTGCGGGACCCCTCACCCTGCCCTCCCTGCAGGGGCCCTTTGGCGAGTTCTCCCCGGACGGCCTGGCCTATTTTGAGGCCCGGGCCAAGGGGGGCTTTGGCCTGTTGTTTACCGGGGCCTTTCACCCGGACACCTTGGTGGACCCGGTCCATCCCCTGGACAGCAAGCAGCCGCTGAAGGCCCCCAAGACCTTTCAGCGGTCGGCGGTGGAGCTGCTGGAGCGGTTGGACGCCTATGGCACCAAGATGCTGCCCCAGGTTTCCATGGGATATGGCCGCAACGCCCTGGGATGCTTCTGTCCCTCGGAGATTCCCTATTACCACGATCCCGCCCGGAGGGCCCCTGCCCTGACCCGGGAGCAGATCCAGCAGAAGATCGATCAGATGATTGCCACGGCAGTTCTCCTCCGCCAGTGCGGGTTCCCGGGGATTGAGGTCCACGCCATGCACTGGGGGTATCTGCTGGACCAGTTTGCCCTGTCCTTTATGAACCACCGGACGGACGAATACGGCGGGGCGCTGGAGAACCGCCTCCGCTGTGCCCGGGAGATTGTGGAGGGGGTCAAGGCCGCCTGCGGCGCGGATTTTGTGGTCTCCATGCGCCTGGCGCTGAAGTCCTACATCAAGGGCTATAACCAGCCTTCCCTTCACGGGGAAGAGGAAGTGGGGCGGACCCTGGAGGAGGGGCTGGAGATTGCCCGCCGGCTGGAGGCCTACGGCTATGACTGCCTGAGTGTGGACTTTGGGCAGTATGATTCCTTTTATTATGCGGCGCCCCCCTGCTATATGGAGAAAGGGCGGGTGATTCCCCTGGCGGCGGCGGTGAAGCAGGTGGTGAAAATCCCCATTCTCTGCGGCGGCCGCATGAACGACCCCGATCTGGCCGCCCAGGCCATTGCCCAGGGGAAGCTGGACGCGGTGGTGCTGGGCCGGCCCTCCCTGGCCGACCCGGCCTACCCCCAGAAGGTGGCCACGGGGCGGCCGGAGGACATCCGCCCCTGTATCGGCTGCAACCAGGGGTGCATTGGCGCCCTGAAAGTGGGCCGCCGGGCCGGGTGCGCGGTGAATCCCCAGGCCGCCCGGGAGGCTTCCTTTGCCCTCACCCCCGCCCCCCGGAAGAAATCCGTGCTGGTGGTGGGGGGCGGCGTGGCCGGGATGGAGGCCGCCCGATGTGCCGCCCTGCGGGGCCACGACGTCACCCTGTGCGAGGGGAGCGACCGGCTGGGGGGCAATTTGATCCCCGCCGGCGCCCATCCCTTTAAGGAGGAATTGAACGAGCTCAACCGCTGGTATCAGGGCCAGCTGGCCCAGCTGGGGGTGACGGTGGAACTGGGCGTCCGTCTGACCGCCCGGGAGATCCAGGATCGAAGTCCGGACGCGGTGGTGCTGGCGGTGGGGGCCGCCCCGGCGGTGCCCCCGGTGCCGGGGATCGACAGCCCCAAGGTGATCGACTGCGTCACCGCCCTCACCGGCCCGGACCTCCCCGGCCAGCGGGTGCTGGTGGTGGGCGGCGGCCTGGTGGGCTGTGAGACCGCCCTGGGCTATGCCCAGGCAGGCAAGCAGGTCACCATTTTAGAGGCCCTGCCGGACATTCTCTCCGCCGGTATCCCGGTGCCGGAGATGAATGACTCCATGCTCCGGGACCTGCTGGACGAGGCCGGGGTGGTGCGCAGAACCGGCCGCCGGCTGTCTCGGGTCACAGAGGACGGGGCGGTGGCCGATGGCCCCGACGGAGAGGAGAAGCTGCCCGCGGACCACATTGTCCTGGCGGTGGGATTTGCCCCCCGGACCTCCCTGGCGCCGGAGCTGGCCGGGGCGGGAATGGAGGTCTACCAGGTGGGAGACGGCAGCCGGGTGGGCAGTGTGATGACCGCCATTGGCAGCGCCTACACCGTGGGACGGATGTTGTGAGAAGGAGGAGAAATCCATGCGAAAAAATTTCAAGGATGTTGGCTTTTATCCCCAGCCGGTGCTGATCATCGGCACCTATGACGCCGACGGGGTTCCGGACGCCATGAATGTGGGCTGGGGCGGCCTGGTGGGGGGCGGCTATGTGGAGATCAACATTTCCCAGGGCCATAAGACCACGGAAAACCTCTCCCTAAAGGGGGGCCTTCACCGTGAGCTTTGCCGACCGGGCGCACCTGACGGAAGCGGATTATGTGGGTCTGGTCTCCGGCCACACCACCCCGGACAAGATTGCCCGGGCAGGGCTCACCCCGGTGCGGAGTGCTTTCGTGGACGCGCCCCTGTTTGAGGAGTTCCCCCTGACCTTGGAGTGCCAGGTGGTGGAGAGGAGCGACGGTCCCGGCGGCGTGCGGATTGTGGGCCAGGTGGTGAACATGAGCGCCGATGAGGCCATCCTGGGGGAGGACGGCCTGGTGGACGCCGACAAGGCCCAGTTCCTGTCCTTTGACCGGGTTCGGCGGGTATACCGCCTGCTGGGCGGTGTGGTGGGACAGGCCTACCACGACGGCAGAAAAAAGATGGAGTGAACCGGGGCTTTGCCCGGGGGAGGCAGGCCCTTCCCCGGGCAAAGCCTGGAAACTGTGCGGAACTGCCCAAAAATAGGTGAAAAACCTGGGCGTATCTTGTTCCTTCTGCTTCCTTGACAAGGGGAGGTCTTGTCCCGTATAATGAAGAACAATGATAGAGGCGCGGCGCTCATCAGTACCTTCCAACCTCCGGCAGGCAACCGGGGAAGCGAAAGGGGGCACCGCCGAAGGGCTTCTCGGGTTCCTGCCTGAGGGGTGTCCTGGGTCGGCAGAGAAGATCTGCCGGACTGCCATTGTCAAAACGATGGAGCGCTATCATGGGACAACCAAAGGGGCGGGAGCCCCGTATTTGTGTTTGTTTGCCATGGATCTGCTTCGGGTCCATGGTTTTTTTAACAAATAAAAAATGAAAAGAGGAGACCACCATGAAAAAGATGCTTGCCTTGACCCTGGCACTGGTGATGGCCCTGGGCCTGTGCGCCTGCGGCGGAGACACCACGGACCCTGCTCCCGAGGAGAACCCGGCGGCCGAAACCGTAGAGATTCCCCCTGTGGAGGATCTCACCAGCGTGGACACCAGCGCCATCCCCGGCGTGGAGGACGGTGTGCTCACCGTCGGAATGGAGTGTGCCTATGCCCCTTATAACTGGACCCAGATGGATGACAGCAACGGTGCGGTACCCATCTCCAATGTACCTGGTTCTTATGCCAATGGCTATGATGTGATGATCGCTAAACGGATTTGTGAAGCCTATGGCTGGGAGCTGGAGATTGTCTCCTCTGAGTGGGCCTCTCTGACCCCCGGTGTACAGTCCCAGACCATGGACGCCAACATCGCAGGTCAGTCCATGACGGCGGACCGAATGGCAGAGGTAGACATGGCTGGCCCTTACTACTATGCTACCATTGTCTGTGTGACCACCAAGGACAGCAAGTTTGCCAATGCCAAATCCATTGCTGATCTGGCTGGTGGTACCTGTACGGCCCAGTCCGGCACCATCTGGTATGACTCCTGCCTGCCCCAGATTCCTGAGGCCAATATCCTGCCCCCCGCAGACAACGCGCCCGGCATGATTATGCAGCTGGAGACCGGCACGGCTGAGTTCGTTTGCACGGACATGCCCACTGCCATGGGTGCGGTGGCCAAGAATGATAACTTGGTTATCCTGAACTTCTCCGGCACAGAAGGCGATTTCCAGTTTGCTTCCGAGGAGGAGCGGGCTGAGAACGTGAATATCGGCATTGCGGTTCGAAAGGGCAACACTGAGCTCAAGGATGCCATGGACAAGGTGCTCTCTGCCCTCAATGAGGAACAGTTCAATGCACTCATGGATCAGGCCATTGCCAACCAGCCTGCGATCTAAGCAGACCGACGGGAGTTTAGCCCTATCGGAAGCCTTATCTGTAGAAAATAAACATATCAGGTATACCCTCCGGTCCCGAAAGGGGCCGGAGGGTGTGACCTGTTCAGAAAGGAGTACCTCTCATGGACCTCTTCGCTAAGCTGGGCAATGATATGGCCCGGCTTTGGGAAGCCTATGGCTCAGCTTACTTAGATGGGATCAGAAGCACCCTGATCCTGGCAGTGGTTGCCACGGTGATCGGCTGTATCATCGGTTTGATCTGCGGCATCCTCAATACCATCCCCTATACCAAAAACGATCCCCTGCCCAAGCGATTTGTGCTCAAACTAATTCGGGTGCTGGTCCGCATTTATGTGGAGGTCTTTCGGGGTACCCCCATGGTGCTTCAGGCGGTGTTCATTTACTACGGCCTGCCGTATTTCAGCAACAACACCATGCGGTTTGACAGTATTTGGATGGCAGCTATCCTCATTGTCTCCATCAACACAGGCGCCTATATGGCGGAAACCGTCCGGGGCGGCATTATCTCCGTGGACCCTGGCCAGACCGAAGGGGCCAAGGCCATCGGCATGACGCACGTGCAGATTATGACCAATGTTATTCTGCCCCAGGCTTTCCGTAACATCATTCCTCAGATCGGCAACAACTTTATCATCAATATCAAAGATACCTCTGTTATGTTTATCATCGGGTTTACAGAGTTCTTTGCTTTCCACCGATATATCACAGGCGTCAATAACCTCTATTTCCCGTCCGCTGCCATTGAAATGATTGGTTACCTGTGTATGACCCTCATTGCCTCCTTCCTGCTGCGCTGGCTGGAGAAGCATATGGACGGCAACGACAGCTATGAATTGGTCCAGGATGATTCCCTGGCCCTTAGTGCCGGTACCTATCAGCATCCCGACAGAGGCACCCCCTTTGACGAGCGCAACCCGGAGGCCCAGAAGAGCATGCTCCGGGAGGAGCTGCGCCGCCAGGCCGAACGGGACGCCGCGGTCCGGGAGGGGCAAAAGGCGGAGACCCGCCGGGCCCACGGCAACGAAACCAGAAACCAGGACGGAGGGGACCAGTGACATGGATGAGATGATTTTACAGGTGCGCCACCTGTCCAAATCCTTTGGCAAGCATGAGGTTCTCCGGGACATTGATTTTACAGTGAACCGGGGGGATGTGACCTCCATCATCGGGGCTTCCGGCTCGGGCAAGTCCACCCTGCTGCGGTGTGTCAACCTTCTGGAGACCCCCACCAGCGGGGAGATCACCTTCCACGGGGAGAACATTCTCACCCGGAAGGGCGGGGCCGCGGCCTACCGGACGAAGGTGGGTATGGTCTTCCAGTCCTTCAACCTCTTTAACAATATGTCGGTGCTGGACAACTGCACCGTGGGCCAGATTAAGGTGCTCAAGAAGAGCGCCGCCGAGGCCAAGGAGCTGGCCATGAAGTACCTGACCAAGGTGGGCATGGCCCCCTACATCAACGCCAAGCCCCGGCAGCTCTCCGGCGGCCAGAAGCAGCGGGTGGCCATCGCCCGGGCCCTGGCCATGGACCCGGAGGTCCTCCTCTTTGACGAGCCCACCTCCGCCCTGGACCCGGAGATGGTGGGGGAGGTGCTCTCCGTCATGCGGGACCTGGCCGCGGAGGGTCTGACCATGCTGGTGGTCACCCATGAGATGGCCTTTGCCCGGGACGTGTCCAACCATGTGGTCTTTATGCGGGACGGTGTCATCTGGGAAGAGGGCACCCCCCAGCAGATTTTTGAGAACCCCCAGAAGGCGGAGACCCAGGAGTTCCTCTCCCGCTTTCGTGCACACTGAAAAACAGAGGCAAAAGGACCTGCCGGCGGGCAGGTCCTTTTTTATTCGCTCTGGGGGACAGGGGGCACCCAGGGCAGGGCGCCCTCCTCCAGCAGCAGGCGCATGAGCTCCCAGCGGGAGGTCACGCCGAATTTTCGAAACATGTTCTGAAAATGCTTCTGTAAGGTGGAGGCCCGCACCGACAGGGCCTCCGCGATCTCCTGGTTGTTCCGAAACCGGGTCAATTCCTCCAACAGCTGGCGCTCCCGGACGGTGAGGCCGTGGCGGGCGGCCACGGCGGCCAGGCTGTGGTCAGGGGACCCGCCCGCAGGGGGGGTGCCCGCCAGCAGAGCGGCCATCTGCTGGTTGAGGTGCGTGCCCACGGACCGGAGCAGGAAGAGCTCGTGGTCGGAGAAAGGCCCGTCCTCCCGGCAGCGGAACAGGCTCAGCGCCCCCAAGGGCTGACCGTTGCAGACAATGCCGTACTGGAGGGAGTCATAGACCTCAAAGGGCTGATAGCACTCCTGGTAGATGGTGGAGCGCAGCCGCTGCTGTTCCCCCACCAGGTCGCTCTCCCGGAAGAGGGTGGCCTCCCGGCAGCAGCTCAACCAGGCGGTGTAGTCGTCGGCGGCAAAGCGCATGTACCGGCGCTCGGCCTCGGCAAAGGCGGCGGGGACGCAGAGGGGGTCCACCAGGTGGATGGAGGGCCCGGCCTCCGCCCGGCGCATGATGCTGGCGTAGCGGTAGGGAATGAGCATCCGCAGCATCGGCAGAAAGGCGTCCCCCAGGTCCTGATAGGTCCGGCATCGGTACAGCTCAGACAGTACATGATTGAAGATCAAAAATTGGTTTTTCTCCAGCAATGAAACGCCTGCTCCTTTCTCCGGATGGTTTGCTTTTTTTAGTTTAATATGAAATAACAGGAAACACCATACCTCAAAATAGGAATTTATACTTTTTTTCCCGTAAAAAGAGGGGGAAAGAAAGAATTTCAAAATGAAGCGCCGCCCCTTATAATGAAGCCAAAGCCGCCCAGTTCCTTTGTGAGAGCTGGGGACACAGGGGCCCTTTCGCGTTGGCACGGGGCCCACAGGGAACGCAATGCCATTGAAGGAGGTAACTATGAAGCGCTGCAAGAATTATATCAACGGGGCATGGACCGAGAGCGTGAGCGGAAACGCCGCCCCTACGTTCAATCCCGCCACCGGGGAGGAACTGGCCCAGGTGGTGGTCAGCACGCCGGAGGACGTGGACCGGGCGGTGGCCGCGGCCCATACCTCGTTTTATGAGACCCGGGAATGGCGGGATATGGACAGCCAGACCAGGGGAGATTTCCTGCTGCGGATCGCTGACCTGATTGCAGAGGCCCGGGAGGAGCTGGCCTATCTGGACGCGGTGGACATGGGAAAGCCCCTGCGGGAGGCGGAGGGGGATGTGGACGACGCCATCCACTGCTACCGCTACTATGCGGGCCTCATCAAAATGCCCCAGGGGGGCAGCTATGGCGTGAACGCCGGCTTTGGGGAGATGCATTCCTACACCATCCATGAGCCGGTGGGGGTTGTGGGGCTCATTACCCCCTGGAACTACCCCTTCCTCATGGGGGCCTGGAAGCTGGCCCCGGCGCTGGCCGCAGGGAACAGCGTGATTTTCAAACCCAGCTCCAACTGCGTTTTATCCACGGTGAAGATGTTTGAGATTTTTGAAAAGGCCGGCATGCCCAAGGGCTCGGTCAACCTGATCCTGGGGCCTGGCGGCTCTGTGGGCAGCGCCATCGCCGCCCATCCCGGCATCAGCATGGTGACCTTCACCGGGTCCACGGCGGTGGGACAGGACATTATGCGCTGCGCGGCGGCAAATGTCAAGAAGATCGGCCTGGAGCTGGGGGGAAAATCCCCCAACATCATCTTTGCCGACGCCGACCTGGAAGGGGCCGTGGAGTGGGCCATGATCGGGATTTTCTTCAACCAGGGGGAGGTCTGCTCCGCCGGGTCCCGGATCCTCATTGAGGAGAGCTTTAAGGAGACCTTCCTGCGGCGCCTGGTGGAACGGACCAACGCCATTACCCTGGGCAATCCCCTGAACAACCCCGACATGGGGCCCATGGTCAGCGAGAGCCAGATGAACGACGTTCTGGGCTTTATCCGCAAGGGGGTGGAAGAGGGGGCAACCCTGGTCTGCGGCGGTGCGCGGTACACCGAGGGCGAGTGCGCCAAGGGATACTTTGTGCAGCCCACCATCTTTGACAACTGCACCTCGGAGATGACCATTGTCCGGGAGGAGATTTTCGGCCCGGTGGTCACCATCCAGACCTTCCGAACTGAGGAGGAGGCCGTGGCCCTGGCCAACGACACCATCTACGGTCTGGCCGGCGGGGTGTTCACCGCGGACGGGGCCCGGGCGCTGCGGGTCATCAAGGAGATCCGGGCGGGGATCACCTGGGTCAACTGCTACAACCCCACCTTCAATGAGGCCCCGTGGGGGGGCTATAAGATGTCCGGCATCGGGCGGGAGCTGGGTGTCCACGGCCTGGAGGAGTACCAGGAGGTCAAGCAAATCAACATCAATCTCAACCCCGGCCCGGTGGGCTGGTATGAACACTGACCGGATGGGCCGCTGCCCTGCCGGGGAAAAAGCCCCGAACCCAAGTGGGTTCGGGGCTTTTCTGTCAGAAATGGGACAAGGGTGCCGGAATTACTCCGCGGTGTACCGCATGAGAATGGTGGCGACCTGTGCCCGGGTGGCGGTTGCCTTGGGGGAGAGGGTGGTCTCGGTGGTGCCGGAGATCAGGCCCTCGCCAATGGCCCACTTCATGGCGTCGGTGGCATAGGAGGCCACCTGGTCCGCGTCGGTGAAGCCGGTCAGATCGCCGGTGATCTCGATGGGATCGGGATTCTCAAAGTCGGCGAACCGATAGAAGAAGGTGGCCAGCTGCTCCCGGGTCAGGGAATTGGTGGGGGAGAAGGTGGTCTCGGAGGTGCCGGCAGTGATGTCGTTCTCGGAAGCCCAGATCACTGCGTCGGTGTACCAAGTGTCCGCCGGCACATCGGTGAAGGGATTCTCCGCGGTGACTTCGGGGGAGCCGGCCATCCGATAGAGGACGGTGACCATCATGCCCCGGTTAATGGCCAGGTTGGGGGAGAAGCCGTCCCCGGTGCCGTTCATGAGACCGGTGAGGGTCACATAGTTCACGGCATTGGCATACCAGTCGCCGGCCTTCACATCGTTGTAGGAGATGGTGTGGATGCGGTTGTCGGTCTCGCCGTACTGCGCCTTGGAGACTACGCCCTTGAGCTCGGAGGTGATGTAGTCCATGACCACTTCGTCCAGGGGCACGCCGGAGTCATAGCCGCTGGAGGCAGCCTTGAAAGCATAGTAGGTGTCGCCGCCGGCGCCCATAAAGTCGTTGGTGACGATGGTGTAGGTCTCTTCGGGGTTGAATGCCTCCCCACCCACGGTCTGGATCATGACCCGGTTGATGGAGGCGGGCTTGCCATAGGTAGAGCCGGGATAGAGCTCCTTGGTGTCAAACTGGGCGCCGGTGTTTACGGTGAACTCAATGCCGGCCACCTGGGGGAAGCCGCCAATGGCCTCGGGGGTGCAGTAGGTGGAGGCCTCCAGAGCTTCCAGCAGCTCTGCGCCGGTCACCTTTACCACGTACAGGGTGTTGCCGAAGGGGAGGACGGTGTTGATGTCCTTCTTGGTGATGTCCCCGGCGACGATGCTGGCGCGGATGCCGCCGCCGTTGGTGACGGCCGCGTCCACTCCTTCATCCAGGAGGCCGGCCTGCCACAGCATGGCGTCGGCGATCAGGTCGCCCAGATTGGTCTCGCCGGTGCGGACGTTGGCTTTCTCGCCGTCCAGAGCAACCTCGGTCTTGGCAAAGACCGTGCCGTAGTCGGCGTCGATTTCCTTCTGGATTTCCTCGGCCCGGGCGGCGACCTTGGCGTCGGGGGTGACGGTCAGCTCGCTGGTGGCCAGGCTGGAGGTGGAGATGGTGCCGTCGGGGGAAATATCCACCATGCCCACGTTGGCCAGCTTGGTGCCGGTGGAGGTGAGCACAGTGTCACCCACCTTGCCGGTGCCGTTGGTGGCTTCCTTGATCTCTTCCAGGGTGGAGTGGGAGTGGCCGTCGATGAAGACGTCAATGCCGGTGACCTTCTCCAGCAGGTCGATGGAGCGGTTGCCGGTGGACTCGGCGTCAATGCCCAGGTGGCCCAGGCAGATGATGTAGTCGCAGCCGTCGGCCTTCAGGGCGTCCACCTGGGCCTGGGCGCAGTCGAACATCTCCTGGGCGGCCAGGAAGGAGACCCCCTTGATCTTGTCCGGGTGGGCCTTGGTGGCGGTCTCAGGGGTGTCCAGGCCGAAAATGCCGATCTTTTTGCCGTCAGTGGTGGTGAAGGTGGTCTGATCCCCCAGGGCGGCGGCGTCGTTGTACAGCACGTTGGCGGCCAGGATGGGGAAGTCTGCCTCCCCGGCCAGAGTCTTCAGGTTGGGGTAGCCGTAGTCGAACTCGTGGTTGCCGGGGGCGGCCACGTCGTAGCCGGCCAGGTTCATAAGCTCAATGGCCGTCTTTCCCTGGGAGGCGCTCACGGTGGGGTCTCCCTGGATAAAGTCGCCGGCATCCGCCAGCAGCACATAGGCGCCGGCCGCTTGGTAGGCCTGCTTCAAGGCGGCGACTTTGGCATACTCGCCGATGGCCCCGTGGACATCGTTGGTGTGCAGAATAACGATGTGACCGGTCAGGTCCTGTTCCGTCTCTGTGGCTCCGGCGGGAATGGCCAGGGCCAGCACCATGACCAGTGCCAGGAAGAGCGCGGAAAACTTCTTCCATAGTTTCATGTTGGACAATCCTCCATATCTTCAAATTTCCCGGGGACGAGAGAGGGACCTCTCACCCGCGGTGGTAGGGATAGTATAGCGTATTTTTGCGTACATTGCCACCATTTCCAACGAAAATTTTGGGAAAAATATGCAGGAAACGGAAACCCGTCTCCCCCGCTGCCGGGCGGGGGAGACGGGCTGTCACTGGGCGGCGGGGTTGCTGAAGAAGCCGCCGGTTTTGTCGTATTGGTATTCCAATGCCTCGGTGATCCGCTCCACCAGATAGAGGAACCGGGCAAACTTTTTCCGGGGGTCCAGACTGATTTGGTGGACGTAGTAGATGGCCAGCGGCAGATGCCAGGTGCCGTCGGGGCGGGGCTTCTGACCGGCCAGGAGGGCGTCGGTGGGGAGGAAATAGAGGGCCTTCATAAAGGAGGTTCCCTCCGGGGTCACGCCGTAGCCCAGAATGGCGGCGTAGTCAAAGTCCACCTGGGTGAAGTCGTTGGCGTCGGATTCCTCCCAGGGACTTTTGGCCATGGGGAGAAAGAAGGGACGGATCACCAGGGTCTGGTCCTTCAGATGGGCCAGCTTTTGGTCAATGGGGTTGGCGCTTTGGGCCAGGGGCTGGCCGTCGGTCCGTTCCAGCCGGGCGGTGAGCCAGCCGTTCTCCGCAGTCTGAAAGGTGACCCGGCGCTCGGCGGCGTAAGGGGTGTAGCGGTTGAGAATTTCCGCGGCCTCCTGGACCAGACCGGCCCGGTGGGTGAGTTTGTTTTCTTCCATAGAGAAATACCTCCTTTGTAAGATCGAGAATGCGTGGGGGAGAACTGCGGTCTACCGACGGTAGAGCAGGTTCCGCTCCACGGCGGTGTACTGTTCCAGTATGGCCTGGTCCTCCTGGGACGGGGAATAGGTGCCCTTCCCGTCCTGGTCCACAAAGAGGGTGCGGCGGGAGAGGAGCATGTGGGAGGCCACCTCCCGGTCCAGCCAGGAGAAATACTGGTTCAGGGGAATGCCCGCCCGCTGTAAGGTGTGCAGCCCCAGGAAGGTACAGCTCTCCATCCGGTCCGGGGCGGCCTGGGCCTCGTAATTGGTCCAGATCAGGTAGTCGGTGGACAGGATGTTCTCCAGGGTCTCCGGGTCCCAGTCCGCAGCCTCTTCCGTGGGGGAGTACCCCAGGTGGGTGTAGAGGGAGACCCCGTCGGACAGGTTCAAGGAGGGGAGATGGTCCCCCACAAAGACCAGCATCACCGGACGGTCCACCTGGGAGAAGTAGTCGGTGAGCAGCCCCAGGGAGGCATCCGCGTGGTGCAGCCCCATGACCAGCGCGTCCAGAATGGCCAGGTCCTCCTGGGACAGCTTGTCGCACTGGGCGGGAAAGCCCGAGGGCTGGCCGTACTTTTCCGGGGTGTAAGTCTGGTGGTTCTCCATGGACATGCCGTACAGAAAGACCGGCTGGCTGGGGTCTCGGGCTTCATACCGGGCGATGAGTTCCCGGGCGAAGGAGTCGTCGGAGGCGTACTTGCCTGCGATTTCCACGGGGGTGAGGAAGTCGTCCAGAAAGGCCACCGTGTCAAAGCCGATGGCCGGATAGATGGTCTCCCGGTTGTACAGCTCACTGGTGTGGGCGTGGAGGGCGGTGGTGGCGTATCCCGCTTTTTGCAGCAGCCGGACGGTGGTGGGCAGGTCTTGATAGACCGCAGAGTGAAGGGTATTCAGGGTATCCCCCTCCTTGAGCAGAGAGGAGGTCAGGCCGGTGAACATCTCCATCTCCACATGTCCGGTCCCGCCGCCATAGGTGTTGGAGAGAAAGGGGCCGTTGGTGCAGGTCTCCGACAGACGGTGGAAATTGGGCAGGGGGTCCTGGGAAAAGGTGAGACCCGGCAGACGGGTTACGTCAAAAAAGCTCTCGGAGGTGACAAAGATAATGTCCGGGGCGGCGGCAGGCGCGGGGGTGCCTGGCCCCATGGCGTCCGCCCGCAGCTGGTCCACCAGACGGGTGGTCTCCGGGTCGGCGGTGCCGGTCTCCACCTGGAGACGCTGGGCCCAGGCGGTGTAGAGGCCCAGCACCACCCCCATCCGTTCGTTGCGGGTTTCCTGGTCCGGGCTGTCCTGGTCCAGGCGAAGGGCGGCGGACTGAAGGGCGCCAGGGTACAGCGCCGAGAGGAACAGAGTCAGGCACAGACTGCCCAGGACGAAGCCCTGGGTGAGGGAGGGACGCCAGGTCTCCTTGCGGCGGAGGGTTTCCGTGAGAACGGCCGCCACGCCGATGGCCAGCAGGGTAGTCAAGGTGGGAATGAGCTGAGAGGCGGCATACCCGGTGATGTCGCCCAGGTTGCCCACGAAGGCAAAATCACTTAACTGGAGAGGTGCGCCGTTGATGTCCAGCTTATACCGGCTGGTGACGGCCACCCCCATAAAGACGGCCACTTCCGGCAGATAGGCGGGAAACAGCCGGCGGAAAAAGCCGTAGAGGGTGAGGCTCAGACTGGAGAAGAGCACCCAAAACAGCACGGTTGCACCGCCATGCGAGGCCATCCAGGGCAGGGGCGCCCACAGGCTCTGGAGCCACACGGCTTGGGTGGCATACAGGGTGACAAGGGGAGCCAGCAGCAGGCTGCCCAGCAGGAAAACCAGCTGCCGGCGGGTGGGAGATGCAGTCATAAAAAGGAGTTCCTTTCCATCTTTCCCAAACAGTTTGGGAGGAAATCCCTTTTATTATACAGGAAAACACCCTGGGACGCAATGGAAAGGGAAGGAGAACCCGCCTGCTTCACCTTGCGTCCGGGCAGAAAATATGGTACAGTCATGGAAGAACCCCCGTGGTTCCCCGCCGGTCCCCGGCGGGGCCCGGGAGAAGGAAAGGAGCCTGCCGATGGGAATCCGATTGGGATTGTGCCAGATGCGTGTGACACCGGACAAACAGGAGAACCTCCGCCGGGCGGAGAGCTGCCTCCGTCAGGCCGCCGCCCAGGGCGCCAATTTGGCCCTGCTGCCGGAGATGTTCAACTGTCCCTATGAGAATGCCTGCTTTCCGGTCTACGGGGAGCCCGCCGGAGGAGAGACCTGGCAATTTCTTTCCGGCATGGCCCGGGAGCTGGGGATTTACCTGGCGGGAGGGTCGGTACCGGAGATCGAGGGGGAGGCCATTTACAACACCTGTTATCTCTTCTCTCCCCAGGGGGAGGAACTGGCCCGCCACCGCAAGGTTCACCTCTTTGACATTGATGTGCCGGGGGGCCAGCGGTTTATGGAGTCGGACACCCTCACCGCCGGCAGCCAGATCACGGTGGTGGACACAGCGCTGGGAAAACTGGGGCTGGCCATCTGCTTTGATATCCGCTTTGCCGAGTTTTTCCGGGTCATGGGGGACCTGGGGGCCCAGCTGATCCTGGTGCCCGCCGCCTTCAACATGACCACGGGCCCCCTGCATTGGGACCTGGCTTTCCGGATGCGGGCGTTGGATCAGCAGTGCTTTGTGGCCGGCTGTTCCCCGGCCCGGGACAGGTCGGCCTCCTATGTGGCCTATGGCCACTCCCTGGTGTGCAATCCCTGGGGGGAGATCCTCACGGACTGTGGCGAGGGGGAGGCGGTCCGGGTGGTGGACCTTGACTTGGGGGACCTGGCCCGCTACCGGGCCCAGATTCCCATTCTCTCTGGCCGCCGGACCGATCTGTACCGCACGAAGCAACAAACATAACGGCCCCGTTGGAGCCCCACAGACAAAGAAAGGGATGCTGCCATGTATTATTACGGTTATCAAAATTATGCCGCCGGTGTCATTGGAATCCTGGTGCTGGCGGTGGCGCTGACCGCCCTGCTGGTGGTGCTGGTGCTGCCCAAGGAGAAGGACGGCCATCTGCCGTCGGTGTTTCAGATGCTCTATGATCTCTTCAGCCCCAAAACCCTGGTGATGGAGAAGCTGCTGCAAATTCTCTACGTGTTTCTCACCTGCCTGGCGGTGCTGTATGGGATTGTGGTCTTTTTCAGCGGGTTCTTCTCAGGGTTTCAGAACCTGGCCCTGGGCCTGGTGATCCTGGCGGTGGGGCCCATCCTGCTGCGGGTGGGGTATGAGCTGATCCTGCTGCTGGTGATGCAGGTGAAGACCACCCGGGAAATCCACCAGAAGCTGACCCAGATGACAGAGGAGAGGGGACCGGCCGCTGCCCCTGGACGTCCGCAGCCTGCCCCGGAGACCGCCGCCCCGGCGGCGGAAAAGTCTGCGGTACCCTGCCGGGAGAACCAGGCCATGTCCCACTGTCCTGCCTGCGGAACCTGGTACCGGGCCTCCTCGGACCGCTGCCCCGTCTGCGGCAGACAGCCGGAAGGAAAAGAATAACCGTCCCCAACGCGCGGCGTAGGCCGCGCGTTTTTTTGTTCGGGCAGGGACGAAGCCTGTACCGGCCGAACCATGGCGCGGTGAATTTGACAGCGCCGGATTGCAAGAGGGGAAGCGGCACGGAAGCCATCGTGATTTAAGAAAAAATTTCGCAAACCTTAACGCTTTTTTCAGAGATCCATGGTAGATTGGATGGGTAAGTGGAAGGGGGAGCGGAAAGAATGCTTTTGATGCTGATGATCCCAATTCTTTTGACCATAGTGCCGGGTATGCTCTATCAGAGCATGAGGCTGCTGGCACGAAAAAAGTCTACACTGACCCACTATGTGTGGACATACACGATGATGCTTTATATATGGCTTGTTTTTTCTGTGACGGGAATCGGCTCTATATGGGATGTCATTGCCAAAGGCGGATGGGCTGCCACGGTTCAGCAGGCAAACATAAGCTGGGTCCCATTTCAATCGGAGGGGATATTCACCTATTGCATGAATGTGATCATGCTGATGCCGTTGGGATTTTTGCTCCCCTATATATGGAAGAACTTTAGAAATCCCTTCAAAGTGGCATTCACAGGTTTCTTGCTGTCTGTCTTTATTGAGTTTGCCCAAGTACCGACGAATCGGCTGGTGGATGTGGATGATGTAATGATGAATACGTTGGGGACCATGTTAGGCTATCTGGTGTGGAAGATGGTGGGAAAGCATTTTTTCGGGGGGAAGGAGGCACAACGGACGGTTTCACTGGGCAGCTGTGAACCGGTAATCTATTTGACACTGGCCTGTGCCTGCAATTTTCTGTTATATAATTGGACCTGGTTTCTATAAAATGCAAAGATAGTCACGCTTTGAAAAGGGGTTAAGCTCTATGAAAAAATAAGTCCTCCAATGCCTACTGCATTGGAGGACTTATTTGACATTAGGACTTTGTCTCAAACCGAGAGGCGCAGGACCGGCAGGTGATCTCCACCTTGCCCAGTCCCCGGGGCAGGCGCATGGACTGGCCGCAGGTGGGACACTTGAAATAGTAATACTCTTTGTCGGTCTGGAGCACCTTCCGCCCCCGGAACCACCGGAAGATGGACCGGAACAGGGCGATAAAACGGGCATTTTCCACCTGCCGCTTCTGCTGATTTTTGGAGAACAGCCGGATGAGGAGGTAGACCAGAACTACGGCGGCTGGGAGGAACAGGGGGAGATAAAACCGCCCCAGCGCCGCCAGGATCAGAAAGAGAACCAGCCAGAACAGGCTGTAAACGTCAAAGCCAGGGTGCCGCTGCCAAAATGTTTTTGTGGGCTCCGCCAAGGAATCATCCCCCTTTGCAGATAGTAAAGAATATTATACCCCAGGGGGAGGGACAGTCAAGGGAGGAATCGTAAAAAATGTGTGAACTCAACCATGAGCCGGCCGGACCCGAACCTCCCCGGAGGATAGGGTATGGATGGTGCCGTCGGTTTCCCGGACCCGGAGGGAGAAATCCCGTTCCAGGTCCAGGGCAAAGGCGGTGCGGGTCTGCCCGCCCTCTAAGACGGTGATCTCCTGGCCCAGAACCAGGGAGCGGCGCCGGTAATCTGCAAAGAAGGGTTTATCTTTTAGGTGGGGATAGAAAGAGAAGAAGTGGTTGAGAATGGACCCTGCCAGCTGGCTGCGCCCCTCCAGCCCCTGAGGACGGGTGGGGAAAACCGCGCCGGCCTCCGGCAGCTCCGGAGGGAAGCCCCCCTTCGGGGGGAAGAGGTTCACCCCAATGCCCACAATGGCGTACTGCAGGCCGCTGGTCTCTAAATCCAAGGCGGCCTCAGTGAGAATGCCGCAGACCTTTTTCCCATGACAAAACACATCGTTGACCCACTTGATCTTGGCGTCCACTCCGGCGCATTCCTCAATGGCCAGGGCCACCGAGGCGGCGGCGCAGGTGGTCAGAGAGAGGGCATCCCGGGCGGAGAGATCGGGGCGGAGAAGAAAGCTCAGGTAAAGGCCGGAATCTGGGGGGGAGAAGAAACTGTGGTCCCGCCGGCCCCGACCGGCGGTCTGGGTAACAGCCACCAGAGCCAGTCCCTCATGGGCCCCCTCCTCCGCTCGCTGGCGTAAAACCTGATTCGTGGAGGTGACCACGGGCTGGACCTCCACCTGCAGGCCGGGAACGGTGAGGAAGGGGGCGATGCTCTGGGGGGAGAGCATGGCGCTGTCCGGGGCCAGAGAATACCCCCGGTTGGAGACTGCGTGGATGGGATACCCCTGGTCCCGAAGCTGACGGATAGCCTTCCAGACGGCGTTCCGGCTGACCTGGAGCTCTTTGGCCAGGGCTTCGCCAGAGAAATAGGTTCCCCGGTGGCCCTCCAGGGCTTCCAGGACACGGTCTTTGACTTGCATCGGGAAATCAACTCCTTGGAAAACAGAGGTTATAGGGCCAGGTGTTTTTTCACCCGGGAGACCAGCACCAGGGCGAGGAAAATCTTCCCCAGGTCAGGCAGAACATAGGGGAACACACACAGGGTCAGGGCGCCCAGCAGGGTCTCCCCGCTGCCGCTGGTGTAGACGGTGAGAAACCAGAAGGTGCCGAAGGCATAGCAGAGCACCAGCCCCAGCACCATGGCCGAGGCCATCACCGGAAGGGTTTGCCCCAGCTTGGCGGTGAGGCCCCAGAAGAGGAGCGCGGCGGCCAGATAGCCCAGCAGATATCCGCCCGTGGCGCCGAACAGTACCCCCGCCCCGGCGGAAAAGCCGGAGAAGACAGGCAGGCCCACGATGCCCAGCAATAGATAGCTCAGAAAGGCCAAGGTTCCCCGCCGGCCCCCCAGCAGCCCCAGAGCGGCGAAGATGCCAAAGGTCTGCATGGTAAAAGGGACCGGCCCCAAGGGGACAGAGATCCAGGCACACAGGGCGATCAGGGCGGCCATCAGGGCAATATACGCCAGGTCCAGGGCTTTGGTGTGGGTAGGTACAGACATCAGCATTCGCCTCATTTCGGAAGGGATGCGTCAGTATACCACGAAAAAGAGATGTTTGTCAACTCAATCTTTCGAACTGGTTGACGATTCTGCGGTGTGCTTCAGCTTGTCTAAATGATTCAGCACCGCCTGGGTGCATTGGCCGGTGAAGAAACCGGTGACAATCCCCGCCAGCAGAAGAACCGGTGCGTAAAAGGCCAGGGCGGGGGTGCCAGAGACCCAGACAGCCACAGCCAGCTGGCCGGCATTGTGGCCCAAGGCGCCGAAGACGCTCATCACCCAGATCTGCTTCCGGCCCACGTGGGGCTTGAGCAGGCACATGACGAGCCAGCACAGCACCCCGCCGGCCAGACTGTACAGCATGCCCATGACATTGCCGATGATGAGATTGCCCAGGACGATCCGCACCATGAGAATGGCGCCAGCCTCCCGGCGGCCCAGGGTCCAGATGGCAAAGAGGGTAATCACGTTGGCGATGCCCAGCTTCACGCCGGGGATGGCGATGGGGAGGGGGATCTGGGCCTCAATGAGAAAGACGATCATGGAGATGGCCGTGAGCATGGCCATGGTGGTGAGTTTTCTGATATTCATTACGACACTCCGTCCAGCTGGGACGACGTCCCATTGTCAATGACCTGGATGACCAGGCGGTTGGGAAGGCAGGCGATGGGGGAAGCGGTTTGGTCTGTGGGACCGGTGCGGACACAGACCTGGTCCGGGCAGCTGGCCTCGGAGACCCGCACCTTGCCGTCTGCAATGACCACGATATTGTACCCGCCGTCCTGACTCTCATAGCGCAGGGTGCGGGGCTGCTGCAGGGAATAGGTCCCCACCACCTGGCCGTCCTGGGTGATCTGCACCATGGCGCCGGACTGGCGGTGGAGGGAAAGGGCGACCAGGCCGGCCACACACGCCAGGGCGATGAGGCCGATGAGCAGAAGCCAGAAACGAAGGGGTTTGCCTGAGGAAGCTTGGGGCATGTGCCCACCTCCAAACGAGGGGATAAGATACAAATATCTTACTGCATTCGGGGAAGAATAGCAAGAGTTTTTGCGGGAGGCGGGCCTGGAGGGGAGGGCCCCTTTTCCGGGGAAAGACCGGGGATTCCTCTTGACAAACCCTGCAAAATAGGATATGATGCCCCGTAGAAAAAGGGAGTAGCTGGCACAAGGGATTGTGGAGCCGCGGCGTCAATGCACGGGCCAAAGGGCCCCGCTTCGGTTTGAAATGGCGAGACTTTTGAATCCATACGCGAAGGTGTGGGGGCAAAAGGGCTCGTCTTTTTTGCGTGCCCAGGCTGTCGCGGAACAGAAAGGAAGAAGAAGGCATGAAAACACCCGATCAGATCTGGCAGCGGTCCGGCAAGGACCTGCTGGACACCCTGGAAAGCGGCCCTGGCGGCCTGACCAGCCACGAGGCCGCCCGGCGGCTGGAGCGGTACGGCCCCAATGAGCTGCGGGAAGGGGGAAAAAAATCCACATTTCGGATTTTTTTGGAGCAGTTCGCGGACTTTTTGGTGATCATTCTGATCCTGGCCGCGGTGGTCTCCGCCGTGCTGGGAGATGTGGAGAGTACGGTGGTCATCCTGGCGGTGATCACCATGAACGCGGTTCTGGGCACGGTCCAGACGGTGAAGGCGGAGGCCTCCCTGGACAGCCTGAAACAGATGTCGGCCCCCACGGCGAAGGTTCTGCGGGATGGTACAGTGGTCCAAATTCCCGGCCGGGAGGTTGTCCCGGGGGATATCGTGGTGCTGGAGGCAGGCGACGCCGTCTGTGCCGACGGCCGCCTGCTGGAATGTGCCAGCCTGAAGACCGCCGAGAGCGCCCTGACCGGGGAGAGCCTGCCGGTGGAGAAGGCCGCGGAGGTCATTGACGGGGAGGTTCCCCTGGGAGACCGGAAGAACATGGTGTTCTCTGGCACCTTTGTCACCTATGGCCGGGGCCGGTTTTTGGTCACCGGCACAGGGATGGACACCGAGATGGGCAAGATTGCGGCCCTGCTGAAGTCCACCTCGGAGAAGAAGACCCCCCTCCAGGTGAGCCTGGATCAGTTTGGCAAAAAACTCTCCATCGGCATTTTGATCCTGTGCGGCCTTTTGTTTGCCGTGAGTGTTCTGCTCCGCGGGGAAAATGTGATGAGCGCTTTCCTCTTCGCCGTGGCCCTGGCGGTGGCGGCCATCCCTGAGGCGCTGAGCTCCATTGTCACCATTGTCCTCTCCTTCGGCACCCGGAAGATGGCCAAGGAGCACGCGGTGATCCGAAAGCTCCAGGCGGTGGAAGGGTTGGGGAGTGTGTCGGTGATCTGCTCGGATAAGACTGGCACCCTGACCCAGAACAAGATGACCGTCCGGCAGCTCTATGTGGGCGGGCGGATCATACCCGCTCAGGAGGCCAACTTCAAGGACCCTGTGCAGGAGCCCCTTCTCCGGGCGGCTCTGCTGTGCAGCGACGCCACGGTGAATGAGAAAGGGGAGATCGGGGACCCCACGGAGACCGCCCTGGTCCGCCTGGGAGAGGACTTTGGCTTTGATGAGCTGGATGTCCGGGACCAGTGGCCCCGGCTGGGGGAACTGCCCTTTGACTCGGACCGGAAGCTCATGTCCACGGTCCATCGGTTTGCCGGCGGCTATATGCTGGTGACCAAGGGCGCGGTGGACGTGATGCTGGACCGGACGGTGCTGGGGCCCGGGGAACGGGAGGAGATCGAGCGGGTCAACCAGACCTTTTCCAACCAGGGCCTTCGGGTACTGGCCTTTGCCTGCCGGCGGCTGGAGTCCACGGAGGTCTCCCTGGAGGAGGAGAACAACATGCTCTTCCTGGGTCTGATCGCCATGATGGACCCCCCCAGAGCGGAGTCCAAGGAGGCGGTGGCCCACTGCATCGCCGCGGGCATCCGCCCCATTATGATTACAGGGGACCATGTGGTAACCGCCTCGGCCATTGCCCGGGAAATCGGGATTCTGACCCCGGGCACCCAGGCGGTGGAGGGCGCGGTCATCGAGTCCATGACCGACCAGGAACTCCAGGACTTTGTGCCCCAGGTGTCGGTCTATGCCCGGGTGTCGCCGGAACATAAGATTCGGATTGTCCGGGCCTGGCAGGAGCGGGGGGCCCTGGTGGCCATGACCGGAGACGGGGTCAACGACGCCCCCGCCCTGAAGCAGGCGGACATCGGTGTGGCCATGGGCATCACCGGCACCGAGGTGGCCAAGGACGCCGCCGGCATGGTGCTCACCGACGACAACTTCGCCACCATTGTGCAGGCGGTGAAGAATGGCCGGAACGTCTATGCCAACATCCGCCGGTCCATTCAGTTTTTGCTGTCGGGGAACATGGCGGGGATTCTCACGGTGCTGTATGCCTCCCTGCTGGCTCTGCCGGTGCCCTTCGCGGCGGTCCATCTGCTGTTTATCAATCTGCTCACCGATTCCCTGCCCGCCATCGCCCTGGGGCTGGAGCCTCACACCGAGCAGGTGATGCACGAGAAACCCCGGCCCCGGAAGGAGGGAATTCTCACCAAGCCCTTCCTGGCCAGCGTGGGTCTGGAGGGGCTGGTCATCGCGGTGGGGACCATTGTGGCCTTCCATTTGGGCCTGCGCTACGGCGGAGAGGCGGCGGGGGCCACCATGGCCTTTGCGACCCTATGTCTGTCCCGGCTGTTCCACGGCTTCAACTGCAAGGCCGCGGAGCCTGTTCTCTTCACCCGGCGGTTCTGGAACAACAAGCCCCTGTTGGGGGCCTTCCTGGTGGGGGCGCTCCTGCTGTCGGCGGTGCTGGTGATCCCCCCCCTGGAGGAGCTGATGCAGGCTGTGGCCCTGCCCTGGCAGCTGGGGCTGGCCATCCCGGCGCTGGCTGTGGGGAGCATGGTGGTGATCCAGCTGCTCAAGGCCATTCGGGTTCGTTTGCGGAAAGCCTCCTGACCCATGTACCGTGGAAAACCGGTGCTCGGATCTTCCGAGCACCGGTTTTTTGGGCCCTTGGGGATGGTTATCTGCGGTGGATGCAGGTGGTAGAGATCTGGGGCGGGAGGCTGTTGGTCATGGCGCCGTTGTAGTGGATGCACAGACAATCCCCCACGCGGTAGCAGCAGGCGTCGTCGGTGTTCACCTGGACCTGCTGGCAGGTGTCGCAGTCGCAGACCAGCAGGGAGCAGCACTGGACCTCCAGGACCCGCGCGGTCATGGTGGTGGGGCGGAAGCTGGTACCGCCGCAGCCGCAGCCACAGCCGCTGTTCCAAGAAGACATATTACACATGGTCAAAATTCTCCTCTCGAATTTTTGGGACCCATGGCAATCTATGTCGAAGGGGCGGGAAGGGTGCAGGAAAAACCGTCGATCCCCGGCAGAAGAAAGTCCCGCATTTTCCCAGCTCTGCTCGCGGAGAAAATGCGGGGCGATCAATCCGTTAAAAGGGATCGGGATTCTGCGGCGGCGGAGGCGTCTCGTCCTCCTTGGACTGGGTAGCTTCGTCCGCCTCCTGCAGGCGGCGGGCCATCTCCGCCTCCCGCGCGGCCTGGAGACGGGCTTGCTCGGCGGCCTTTTCCTCGGCCTGCCGGGTTCGCTGGACCCGCTCCTCGGCCTTCCGGCGTTCCAGAACCTCCGGGGGCTGGAAGACCAGCTGGAAGTCCTCGGCGGACATGGTTTCAAACTCCAGAAGATACTGGGCGGTCCGCTCCAGGGCGTCCATGTTCTGGGAGAGAATCTCCCGGCAGCGGGCATAGGCGGTGTCCAGAATGGCTTTGATCTCTTCGTCGATCAGACCGGCCACCTCCTCCGAGTAGGCCCGGGCCTGGGACATGCTCCGGCCGATGAAGACCTCCTGGTCGCTGTCATAGGAGATGGCGCCCAGCCGGTCGCTCATGCCGTACTTCATCACCATGCTCCGGGCGATGGAGGTGGCGGTCTGCAGGTCGTTGGAGGCCCCGGTGGAGATATCGCCCAGGACCAGCTCTTCCGCCACCCGGCCGCCCAGGCAGGTGCAGATGCGCTCCTGGAGCTCCTGCCGGGACTGGTACATCCGGTCCTCCTCCGGCAGGGAGATGGTCAGGCCGCCGGCAGGTCCCCGGGGGATGATGGTGATCTGGTGCACCGGGTCCTGGGTTTTCAGCTCGTGGATGACCACGGCGTGGCCCGCCTCATGGTAGGCGGTGAGCTTCCGGGCGTGGAGGGGGACCACCCGGCTCTTCTTTTCCGGCCCGGCGATGACCTTCAGCATGGCCTCATGGAGGACATCCATGCGGATGAAGGGACGCTTTTCCCGGGCGGAGAGAAGGGCGGCTTCGTTGAGCAGGTTCTCCAGATCAGCGCCGGTGAAGCCCACGGTGGCCTGGGCCACGGTGTGCAGGTCCACGTCCTCGGCCAGGGGCTTGTTCCGGGCGTGGACCCGGAGGATTTCCTCCCGGCCCTTGATGTCGGGCAGGCCCACGTAAATCTGGCGGTCAAACCGGCCGGGCCGCAGCAGGGCCGGGTCCAGAATGTCGGCCCGGTTGGTGGCGGCCAGCACGATGACCCCCTCGTTGGAGGCAAAGCCGTCCATCTCCACCAATAGCTGGTTCAGGGTCTGCTCCCGCTCGTCATGGCCGCCGCCCAGGCCGGTGCCCCGCTGGCGGCCCACGGCGTCAATCTCGTCGATGAAGACAATGGCGGGGGCATTCTTCTTGGCCTGCTCAAACAGGTCCCGGACCCGGGAGGCGCCTACGCCCACGTAGAGCTCCACAAAGTCCGAGCCGGAGATGGAGAGATACTGGCAGCCGGCCTCCCCGGCCACCGCCCGGGCCAGCAGGGTTTTGCCGGTGCCCGGCGGGCCCACCAGGAGGATGCCCTTGGGAATGCGGGCGCCCAGCTGGGTATACTGGGCGGGCTGGCGGAGAAAATCCACCACCTCGGCCAGTTCTTCCTTCTCCTCGTCGGCGCCGGCCACGTCGGCAAAGGTGACGGTCCGGCCGGTTTCCGCCAGGGTGCGGGCCTTGACCTTGCCGAACTGGGTGGCGGAGGGACCGCCCCCGCCCTGGGCCCGGCGCAGAAACAGGAAGTACCAGAGCAGGGCCATGACAGCCAGGACCACCACCCAGGTGAGGATATTGCCCATCCAGGCGGGGGAGGGGCTGTCGGGGTACTCATAGTCGGAGATGATCCCGTCCTTCCACTGCTGGACCACCAGGTCGTTAAAGTCATTGTAGAACAGATCAAAATTGTAAAGGGAATACGTGACCACTTGGGCGCCGTTCAGGGGCTCTTTGAGGGTCAGGGTGAGGGTATCGTCGTCCACCAGCACCTTATCGACCTTTTTCTCTTCAAAAAGCGCCCGGATATCGGCGTAGGAGTATTCTGTCTGGTGGGAGGTGGTCCGAAAGATGCTGGTGGCGCAGAAGATCAGCGCCAGGATACAGAGCATCAGGATCAGACCGCGAAAGGGGTTCGTGTTTTGTTTCAAAAAGATGTCACTCCTTTTTGCGGCGGTGAGGCTTCCGCCGCAGGATGCCTGGGCAGGGGGGCCCGCCGGGCGCGGTTATTCGTAGACGCTGGGTTTCAGCACCCCGATGTACGGCAGCTGGCGGTATTTTTGGTCGTAGTCCAGGCCGCAGCCCACCACGAAGGCGTCTGGGATGGTGAAGCCCACATAGTCGGCTTCCAGAGGCCGTGTCCGCCGCTCGGGCTTATCCAGCAGGACACACAGCTTCAGGGAGGCGGGATGGCGCCCCTTGAGCTCGGCCACCAGCTTGGACAGGGTGTTGCCGGTGTCCAAGATATCCTCCACCAGGAGCACATCCCGGCCGGCGATGTCATCGTGAAGGTCTAAGCGGATGTTGACCAGTCCGGAGCTGGTGGTGCCGGCGCCGTAGGAGGAGGCGGCCATGAAATCCAGGGTGAGGGGGAGGTCCAGATGCCGCACCAGGTCGGCCATGAAAATGAACGAACCCCGGAGCACCCCCACCACCAGGGGGGTCTTTCCGGCGTAATCCCGGGTGATCTGGGCGGCCAGCTCCTGCACGCGGGCGGCCACCTGGTCCTGGGTGAATAGGATCTGCTGCATATCCTGTTCCATCATACTCTCTCTAAGTCCTTTCCTCTGGTTTGGTTTTGGGGGTCAGTCGAATGTGCAGGGCGGGCTGGCCGGGCTGGGCCAGGCGGGGATAGTTGGGCCCCAGGCCGGCGGCGGCCAGCAGGCCGGATTCATCCGCCAGGACCGGAAGGGACTGGCGGTTCTGCCGGGGAATTTTCTCGTCAATGTACCATTTCTTCAGGGTTTTGGTCCTGCGGCCCGGCAGGCGGAGCTGATCGCCGGCCTGGCGGGAGCGGAGGACCAGGGGGAAGGTTACGGTGTTCTGGGCAATGTCCCACTCGTATTCCTCCTGGGCGGGGAGATCAGGGCAGATGGTCTCTGTGATCTCGATCTTCCAGCCGTTGTCCAGGGCGAAGGTGCCCGGCCCGGTGAGCAGGCGCAGGGAGAAGGCCAGGGGCATGGCGGAAGAGGGACAGAGAACCAGCTGATCGTACTCCCGCCAGACAAACAGATCGTCTGGCAGGTTCAGGGTGGCCGAAGGGGAGGGGCCGGCGGCCAGGGACAGGATCTGTTCCAAATGGACGGAGGAAATTTGGAAGCGGTCCACCTTGGCCAGGAGCTGCTTCACCGCCCGCACCGCCACGGGGTGGGGCAGCGCGGCCAGGGTCCGGGCGGAGAGGGAGACCCGCCCCTCAGATACCACCGCGGTCTTGGTGGCCTTTTCCGCCATGGCGTGGAGAAGGTCCCGGTCCTCCCGCAGGTGGACCAGATTGGCGGCCAGGGTGGAGACAAAGGCGGGGTTCAGATCCCGGAGCACCGGCATCACCTCCTGCCGCAGACGGTTGCGGGCATAGACGGTGTCTTGGTTGGAGCTGTCCTCCACATGGGGAATTTCTTCCTGGGCCAGATAGACGGCGATGTCGATGCGGGGGGTGGCCAGCAGGGGACGGATCAAAATGCCTCGTACCGGGGGAATCCCTGTCAGTCCATCCAATCCGGTGCCCCGGGCCAGGTGGAGCAGGAGGGTCTCCGCGTTGTCATCGGCATTGTGGGCGGTGGCGATCTTGTCAGCGCCCAGCTCCTGGGCGGTGGCGGTGAGAAAGCCGTAGCGCATGGCGCGGGCGGTTTCCTCCACCCCTTTGCCCTGTTCCTGGGCCTCCTGGGCCACGTCGCCCCGACCCACCACCAGGGGGATACCCCGCTTCTGGCACCACTGGACCACGAAGTCCTCGTCCCGTTGGGACTCCTCCCCCCGCAGCTGATGGTTGAAGTGGGCGGCGTGGAGGGTGAGGGACCGGGGTTTGGCCAGGGCCTCCAGCACGGAGAGCAGGGCCATGGAATCTGCGCCCCCGGACAGGGCGCAGAGGACGGTGCTCCCCTGGGGGAGCATATTATACTTGTCGGCAAAAGCCGCCGCCTGGGCGGCCAGGTCAATAGGGTTCTTCATAATTACGCTCCACAGAGGAGAAGGCAGTGAATTCCGGCAGCCACTGGAGGGGGATGGTGGTGGTCTCCCCCCGGCGGTTCTTGGCGATGATGCACTCGGCCTGGTTGCGCTTGTCACTGTCCTTGTTATAGTAGTCGTCTCGGTAGAGGAACATGACCACGTCGGCGTCCTGCTCAATGGCGCCGGACTCCCGGAGGTCCGAGAGCATGGGGCGCTTATCCGAGCGGCTCTCGTTGGCACGGGAGAGCTGGGACAGGCAGAGAACGGGGACGTGGAGTTCCTTGGCCATGATTTTCAGGGCCCGGCTGATGTCGGCCACCACCTGCTGGCGGTTTTCCCCGGCGTACCGGGTGGTGCTGCCAGAGGACTGCATCAGCTGCAAATAGTCGATGACAACCATGCCCAGGTCCTCGATCCGCCGGCACTTGGCGTTCATGTCGGCCACGGACAGGGAGGGGTTGTCGTCAATGTAGATTTTGGTGTGGGCCAAGGCCGTGGAGGCCAGGGTCACTTTATCCCAATCGTCAGGGGAGAGCTTGCCGGTCATGAGCTTTTTGTTGTCCAGGAAGGCCTCGCTGGAGATCAGACGGGTGGCCAGCTGCTCCCGGCTCATTTCCAGGGAAAAAAAGACCACGCTCTTGCCGGAGAACTTTCCTGCGTGCAGGAGGACGTTCAGGGCAAAGGAGGTTTTGCCCATGCCCGGCCGGGCGGCCAGGAGGATCAGTTCAGAGCCGTGAAACCCTGTGAGGGTCCGGTCCAGGTCCCCGAAGCCGGTGGCCATCCCGGGGACCTCGGAGCCCGACATGGACAGCTCCTGGAGCTGGTCGAACACGTCCACCAGAATTTTGGACAGGGGCTCCAGCCCCTGGGCGCTGCGGCCCTGGCGGATGGCGTAGACCCGCTGCTCGGCCAGATCCAGCACGGCCTGGGCGGTCTCCCCCCCCTCCTGCACCAGGGTGGTGAGCTCCCCGGCGGTCTCCGCGATCCGGCGGAGGAGGGCCTTGTCCTTGACGATGCGGATGTACTCCTTGACGTTGGCGGCGGTGGGGGTGATCTCCATGAGCTGGAGCAGGTAGCTGCGGGAGGTGTTTTCATCGTAGACACCTGTGAGCTTCATCTGGTCCAGCACCGTCACCGGGTCAATGGTGGCGGAGAAGTTGAACATGGTGTAGATGGTCTCGTAGATCTCCCGGTTGGCCTTGAGATAGAAGTCCTCCCCGGTCAGGGCCTCCACCACGTCGGGGATACAGCGGGCGTCAATGAGCATGGCGCCCAAGACGGACTGTTCCGCCTCAATGCTGTGGGGAATTTGTCGCAATAGGAGGGATGACTCGTCCATGGAAACACCACCTTTGGAAGCAAGGGACTGCCCCGGGGGGATCAGGTCTCTTCGGTGACCACCACGTTGACGGTCCCGATGATCTCATACCCCAGCTTGCACTTGAGCTGATAGGTCCCGAAGCTCTTGATGGGCTCCTCCTGGACAATCTTGCTCTTGGCAATCGTCAGGTCAAACTGGGCCTGCAGGGCCTCGGAAATTTCCTTGCTGGTCACCGCGCCGAAGAGCCGGCCGCCGGTGCCCGCCTTGGCGGGAATTTTTACCATCACGCCCTTGAGCTTTTCCGCGATGGCTTGGGCCTCGGCCTTTTCCGCGGCCATCTGGGCCTTCTTGGCCTTGTCCTGCATGATCATCTTGTTCATGTTGTCGGCGTTGGCGGGGACGGCCAGGTTTTTGGGGAACAGGAAGTTGCGGGCATAGCCGTCGGAGACGTTGACCAGCTGGCCCCGCTTGCCCTGTCCTTTGACATCTTGCTGTAAAATCACTTTCATCGGTGTTACCTCCCAAGTTATATGGTGTAAATGAAAATTAAATTATGATTTCTCATCGTCAAAATAGGTGTCAATGGCATTCTTCAGCAGGGGAAGGACCTCTTCCGGGGTTTTTCCCGGGAACTGGGCCCCCGCGGTGGCGGCGTTGCCGCCGCCGCCCAGCATCTCGCTGATGACCTGGACATTGACATCGCTGTTGGAGCGGGCGGAGAGATAGGCCTGGCCGGCCTCCGGGAAGAGGACGAAGGAGGCCTCGATGCCCGCAATGTTGAGCAGTTCGTCGGCGGCTTGGCCGGCGATGGCCCGGCCCACAAGCCGGTCGGTGAGGGCCAGGGCGATGGAGCCCCGGTAGGTGTGGGCGCCCTGAATGATATGGAACTTGGTGACCGTGTCCCGCAGGTCGTTCTGGAAGAACTTGTTCACCTGGGCGGTGTCGGCCCCGGATTTGCGCAGGAAAGCGGCGGTCTCAAAGGTACGGCTGCCGGTGCGCATGGTAAAGCCCTTGGTGTCCAGCACAATGCCGGCCAGCAGGGCCTCGGCCTCCTGGCGCTTCAGGTCGCCGGTGTCCAGGATGTATTGGACCAGCTCCGCCACCAGCTCACTGGCGGAGGAGGCGTAGGGATCGTGGAAGCTGAGGGCGGGCTTTTCGATATAGGAGGCGGCCCGGCGGTGGTGGTCGATGACCACGATTCGGGCCCCGGAGTCAAGCAGCTCTGGAACCTGGGTCTGTTCCGGGCGGTTGGTGTCCACCACCACCAAAATGGTGTTGGGACCGGCCAGGTGAAGGGCCTCATCCGGAGGCACAAAAATCCCCTGGTACTCCGGCAGGGCGGCCAGCTGACGGGTCTGCTCCTCGGCGGGGTAGGGGGAGGGGGCCCGGACGGCCTGAATGGAGACCCCTTTTTTTCGGGCAATGGCGCACACACCGGCCACCGCCCCCAGAACGTCCAGGTCGGGGTACTTGTGCCCCATGACGATCACCTGGTCCGTGCTGGCCAGCAGCTCGGAAAAGGCGGAGGCCACCACCCGGCTTTTCACCTTGGTGCGGCGTTCGGTTTCCTTGGAGCGGCCGCCGAAGAAGAGGAATTCTCCCCCGTCCCGGATGACCACCTGGTCGCCGCCCCGGCTCAGCGCCATGTCCAGGGCCAGGGAGGCGAATTCGTGGAGCTCCCGGGGAGAGGCGCCGTTGCGGCCGAAGCCGATGGAGAGGGTGGCGGCGACGCCGTTGGGGCTCTGTACCTGCCGGATCTCATCTAAGATGGAAAATTTCCGCCGGTAGAAGTCCTGGAATTGACCGGCTTCCACCAGAAGAATGTAGTGGTCCCGGTCATACCGGCAGAGCATCCCGTGGGCGGGGTCTACCCAGGCGGCCAGACGGTTGTTGATCTCGGTGCGGATCACGGACCGCTCCCCTTCCTCCAGGCCGCGGTTCAGGTCCTCATAGTTGTCCACCTGCAAAATGCCCACCACAGGCCGGGTGGCGTCAAATTGTTCCGCCACCCGGGCGTACTCTGTGACATCCACCCAATAGGTGGTGGCCAGGAATTCGTCCTGTCCCCCGGTACAGACCAGATTGCCGAAGACCAGGTACAACTGGTCGCCCACGGGAACGGGTTCGGGGCTGAGGTGGTCTCCATCCAGCAGCCACTGGGACTGGAAGGAGGGCACCAGGGCGGAGAGCTTGGTCTCAAAAAGGTGGTCGGGGTCGCCGGTGAGGTGGAGGAAGCGTTCATTGCTCCAGATGATGTCATCGGTGTCCGGCCGGAAGATGGCGATGGGGAGGGGGGAGGAGATCAAGGTCCGCCGGGAGGCCACGTCCACGCCGCTGGTCATGTGGTCCAGATAGGCCATGACCTCTTTCTTCCGGCGGCTGATGCCGGTCTGGAAGAAGAGGTAGAGCAGAAGGATCAGGACCAGCTCCGCCAGGCAGAGCCAGATGTTGTAGATGGCAGTGAGCAACGCGAAGAGAAGACAGGCCGCAAAAAACAGTCGAACGCCGGTTTCCGTCATTCGGGAAAGGGCTTTTTGAAAGGTTTGCTGACGCATAACGGTACCCTCCAGGCAGTGGGGCACTGCCAAGTGATTCAGGATCGGGAAAACAAAGAGATGCTAAGATAGTAATGATACATTATAGCACAATCCCTATCGGGTGACAAGGGTTAGTCATCTGGATCTGTCAGCCGCCGGCGGCGCCAATGTTTATACCATACGCTGGTAAACACAATCCCGATGAACAGAATTTGTCCGCACAGGTAGAGCCAGATCAGCAGAATGATCAGGGAGACCAGGGAGCCGTAGACCAGGGAATACCGGGAGGACATACTGATAAACCAGGAGAAGACCGCAGAAGAGACCACCAGGGCCAGGGCGGAGACCAGACTGCTCAGCAGCACGGGCAGCCGCGGTGTGCCGAAGGGGGCGGCCATGTTCAGCACCGCCAGGATAAAGAGGAAAAAGATGGAGAACAGCAGAACATAGCGGGTCCAGGACCATAGGTTCAGCACGTGGTCCCAGAAGGGGAAACGCTGGGCCACGGCGGCCAGGGTCCGCTGGCCGGTGACCACCACGATCACGGACAGGTCCACCGTGACCAGCAGCCCCAGGGGGAAGAGAATGCTGGCCACCATGCCCCGGACCATGGATTGGGACACATCCTCATACATGTCGATGATGACCCGGGTGATGGTTCGGAAGGCGGCGGCCGCGGAGAACCAACAGCCCGCCAGCCCCGCCAGAAAGAGGCCCGGGGTCTGGTGGAAGGAGATGTAGCGCAGGTAGCTCTCCAACACGTCCAGGGCGGCCTCCGGCAGCAGGGGCTGGAGCTGATCCATCAGGCTGACAATGTCGATGTTCACCATGCCCAGAATGTAGGACACGCAGATGAGCACCGGGAACACAGTGAGCAGCACGAAGTAGGCCAGGCAGGCGGCGGCCTGGGGCACCCGGCGGCTGAAATAGAGCATGATGGCCTCCCGCAGGAAGAGGACAAAGGGGGAAGTCCAGAGCTTTTTCAAGGGGGGCACCTCCTTTTCGGCGGGGGACAGGTTCTGAACCTGGACCGCGGTACATAGGATACTGGCATACGGGAGTGTGATGCCAATGAAAAAACAGAAAGCCAGGGGACAGGTCCGCCGCTTCCTGCGGCGCAGCATTGCCTGTCTGTTGGCCATTGTGGGGATGGGCATGGCGGCGGTCACGGCGGGCCTGCCCCAGCCCCTGGGATGGCTGGGGGGACTGGGAGGAATCCAGACCGCCATGGCGGCCCAGGCCCCGGCGGGGGACGGGCCTGTGCCCTTCTGGCAGCGGCTGCTGCTGGGGGACTCCGCCCTGCTGGCCCAGTGGGCCGCGGAATCGGCGGGCCAGGCCCAGGGGGAAAAACCGGAGGAGACCGCCCCGGAGGAGGCGGAGGAAGAGCAGAATCTGCAGGCGGTGACCCCGGACAAGATCCAGGAAAAAACCATCTCCGGCAGCGGCTCTGGCTATGTCAATGCCCAGGGCATCTCCCTGTTCAACCGGACAGAGAAGACGGTGGATCTGGAGGCGGTGGCCAAGGGAGGGTCTTCCCTCTCCTTTCAAAAGGCGGAGGCAGGCCCCCAAGTCCTGATTATGCACACCCATGGAACGGAATCCTATGCCCGGGACGGCACCGAGCCCTACACCGAGACAGGGGTGGCCCGGACCACGGACACCTCCTATAATATCATAAGAGTGGGGGATGAGATAGCACGAATTTTCGAGGAGATGGGATTAAACGTCATTCACGACCGGGAACTGTACGATTACCCCTCCTATAACGACGCCTATGACAAGGCCCGGGCGGGGATCGAGGCCCATTTGGCTCAGTATCCCACCATTCAGATGGTGCTGGACGTCCACCGGGACGCCCTGGTGGGCACCGACGGAACGGTGTATAAGCCGGTGCTTCAGATCGACGGCGTCAAAACCGCCCAGGTGATGCTGCTGGTGGGCACCGATGACGCGGGGGCCTCCTTCCCGGACTGGGGGGAGCATTTGGCCCTGGCCATGCAGATCCAGCAGCAGATGAACTCCCTTTGGCCCGGCCTGGCCCGGCCCATCACCCTGCGGACCGCCCGGTTCAACCAGCAGCTCACCAAGGGCTCCCTGCTGGTGGAGGTGGGAGGGCATGGCAACTCCCTGGAGGAGGCGCTGGCCGGGGCCCGGCTGTTTGCCCGGTCGGCGGCGAAGGTCCTGCTGGAGCGGGTGGCGCAGTAGACACAGGAAACGGCCTCCGGATGGGAAGCCGTCTCCTTTTTACAGATGGGAAACAGAAGACAGGGCCGAACCAAACTGGTTCGGCCCTGTCTCAGATTATGGGGATGGGGAAGGGGAAGCCTGGCCGGCGGCACCGCCGCCGGCTTCCAGCTCTTCCGGCGGGGCGGCGGGGTCCTCGGTGGAGCTGTCGGGGTCTTCCGGTTGGGAGGGCTCCGCTGGGACATTGGGTTCCACCGGTTCCGTGGGCTGTTCCGGGGTCTCCGGGGAAACGGGGGGCTCTTCCGCAGGGGGAACCTCCTCCTCCGGAGGCTCTGTGCGGACGGGGGCGTTGTTCTCGCCGGGGAGGTAGAACAGGGGGTCGATGGGATTGTTCTGGTACCGCACCTCAAAGTGGCAGTGGGGCCCAGTGGACCGCCCGGTAGAGCCCACCGCAGCGATGGGCTGACCCTGGGTGACGGAATCCCCCACTTGGACCAGGAGCTTGGAGCAGTGGGCGTAGTAGGTCAAAAATCCGTTCCCGTGGGAGAGGATGACCAGATTGCCGTAGGTTCCCTTCTCCCCGGAGAAGATCACCGTGCCGTCCGCGGCGGCGTTGATGGCGGTGCCGGCGGCGGCGGCGATGTCCAGCCCCCGGTGGAAGTTGTTTTCTCCGAAGATGAAGCGATAGCCGAACTCAGAGGTGATGGGACCCTGGACGGGCCAGAGGAAGAGACACCCGTCGGGGAGCTCCGGCATGGCCTTGGTGCCGGTGCCCACAATGAGGGGGGTGGCTTCCGACAGCGTGACGGCGCTGAGGTCATTGCTGGCCACAGGGACGCCGCAGCGCTTCACCACCCGGGACAGGACGCTGGATTGGCCGGCCTCTCCCTCCTGGATGATCCGCTGCTGGCCCTGGAACATGGTGTCGTCCTCTTGGGTCTCTAAGTCGGGGAGAATCTCCCGGGTGAGGTTCATCTCCTCCACGGTGGAGACCACCAGCAGGGGGCAGGACTGCTCAATGGTGATGGTGAGCCCCGCTTCCAGCGGGGTTTGCAGCTGGTCGCCCAGGAGTGCTTCCAGGTCAATGTCGTTCTCGTCGGCCTGGGAGTCCGCTTCTGCGCTGTCCGGGGATGGCTCCTCTGCGGCCGAGACCTGGGCATCGGCGGCCTCGTTGTCCGGCAGCTCATCCAAGGGACTGGAGGCCGTGGGGGCCGCCGGCTCCAGGGTGAGGTCGGGGTTGAGTTCCCGGAACCGCTCCTCTGTCATGGAAAAGAGGGCTGTGATGGACTCCATGGTATCCCCCGGCTGGGTGGTATAGGAGAAGGTGCGGGGGGACTGGGCCAGCAGCGCGGCGGCCATTTCCTCCGCAGTGGATTCTCCCGTGTCGGCGGGAAGATACTGGTAGCGGATATCTACCTGGCTGTCGATGTGGAGGGAGCGGGTTTCCGGGGTGGTGTAGCGTTCCTTCACCAGGTTCAGGGCCTGGGTGATGACCGAAGGGTCCTGCGCGGCGCCCACCATGGTGCCGTCCACAGAGAGGGTGTAGACGTGTTCCAGCTCCGGGATGCTCTCCATGAGGGAGCCGGTGACCCCGGACAGGGATTCAATCTGGTCCTTGGGGGCCAGTGTGGCCCGGACGGAGAGGTCCTGGTTCAGGGAATACTGGGTCTCCAAAATTTTAGAGGCCCGGGTTTCCGCCTGGGACACGGCGGCGTCATAGGTTGCCACGTCGTGGAAAAACGCCAAGGACTGCCCCTGGGCGTCCACCCGATAGCACAGGGTGCAGGAGGCGGCAGTGACCACGGTGGTCATCAGTACCCCTGTGGCGCAGAGAAAGGGCAGGCAGGCGCGCAGGGGGTGGGACACGCTTTGTTCCTCTTTTTTCTGCCGAAACAGGTCCAGCCTGCGGCGCATCCGCTGAAATTTGGAGTGGTTGGAAGATTGGTGCATGGGAATCGACTCCTTTGCTGTGGGGATAACGGCCCCAAGAGGACGGTGGGGTCAGGGAAGGAGCTGGAGCATGGCGGCGTGGTTGCCCCGCTGGTCGCCCATCTTCCGGTGGGACCAGTAGAGCTCCGGGTGGCAGGCGGTGCACAGGGACAGGGTGTCCACATGGCCGTCCGCCAGACCCGCCTGGGTCAGCTGCCAATGGATGATCCCCTTCAGGTCCACAGAGAACTTGCCGTGGGCCAGGGGGACACAGTGGGAGAGAATGTCCTCCCCCAGCCGCTGGACCATGGCGGAGGGGACATCATCGTGGGTCTCAAAGCAGCAGGGACCAATCCCGGGACCGATGGCGGCCAGGATGTCCCCGGGGTCACTGCCGTAAAGGGCGGTCATCTTGGCCACCGCCTGGGGGGCAATGCCCAGAGAGGTTCCCCGCCAGCCGGAGTGCACCGCGGCAATGGCCCTGTGCACAGGGTCGTACAGGAGCACGGGAATACAGTCGGCGTAGTAGATGGTCAGGCAGAGGCCGGGCTGGTTGGTGAGCAGGCCGTCCGCCTGGTAGTCCAGGGGGTCCAGCAGGTCGTCCAGCACATCGGCCCGGGTGGCCTGGCGGATGGTATCCTCGTGGACCTGGTGGGTCATAACCAGGCTGGTGACATCGGCGCCGATGGCGGCGCAGAACCGGTGATAGTTCTCCCGGACTGCCGCCCGTTCGTCGGGGCGGGTGATGCCCAGGTTCAGCTGAGCATAGGGACCGGTGCTGACGCCGCCCAGCCGGGTGGCGAAGCCGTGGGCCACCCCGCCGGCGGCGGTAAAGGCGTCCGCCGTGTGGAAGACGACGCCGTTTCGGGTTTGTTGGGTAAATGACATAGACGAGCCTTTCTAACCGGGGCCGCAGGTGCTTACTGTGCGGCCTTATCCTTCAGGTAGCAGCACTTCTTATACTTCTTGCCGCTGCCGCAGGGGCAGGGATCGTTGGGGCCGATCTTGATGGATTTGCGGACCGGCGCCTTTTTCTGGGGCTCCTCACTGCCGCCGGATTCGCCGGTGACCTTGGCCACCCGCTCCCGGCGGACCTCGTTGGTCTGGACCCGGGCCAGAATGATCCGGCGGATGGTCTCCTCCTGGATGGCCTGGATCATGGCCTCGAACATCTCGAAGCCTTCCTTCTTATAGGCGTCCACGGGGTTGGTCTGGGCATAGGCCCGGAGCTGGATCCCCTTTTTCAGCTCTTCCATGGCGTCGATGTGGTCCATCCAGTATTCGTCCACCACCCGGAGCATCATAACCCGCTCCAGCTCCCGCATGAGCTCGTCGCCCAGGGCGGCCTCCTTGGCGTCATAGACAGCCAGGGCGGCCTGGTCCAGTTCCTCCACCAGAGCATCGGGGCTCTGCTTGGCCAGGTCTTCGTCGGTGTACTGGAACTGGTCCGGGGGGAAGAAGAGGCCGCGGAAGGGCTCGGTGGCCAGCTGATAGGACTCGGCGGAGAGGTGCTTGTTCTCCCCCAGGTGGCCGTGGATGGAGGTGTCAATCCAGCGGTGGATCATGTTGCGGATGAACTGCCCCATGTTCTCTCCGTCCAGCACCTGGCGGCGCTGCTTATAGATGACTTCACGCTGGACGTTCATCACGTCGTCGTATTCCAGGGTGTTCTTTCGGGCCTGGAAGTTCTTGGACTCCACCTTCTTCTGGGCGTTCTCAATGGCGCCGGAGAGAATCTTGGCGTCAATGGGGGTGTCGTCGTCAATCTTCAGGGTCTCCATCATGTTTTGCATCCGCTCGGTGCCGAACAGACGCATGATGTCGTCCTCCATGGACAGGTAGAAGCGGCTCTCACCGGGATCTCCCTGCCGGCCGGACCGGCCCCGGAGCTGGTTGTCGATGCGGCGGGACTCATGGCGTTCGGTGCCCAGAATGAACAGGCCGCCGGCCTCCCGCACTTTTTCTGCCTCGGGGGCCAGTTCTTCTTTATGCTTGGCCTCGGCCTGGGAGAACATCTTCCGGGCCTGGAGAATCTCCTCGTTGTCGGTCTCGGCAAAGCCGGTGGCCTCGGCGATCATCTCGTCGGACAGGCCCGCCTTGCGCAGGTCGTTCTTGGCCAAAAACTCCGCATTGCCCCCCAGCATGATGTCGGTACCACGGCCGGCCATGTTGGTGGCCACGGTGACCGCCCCGAACTTGCCGGCCTGGGCGACAATCTCGGCCTCCTTCTCATGGTTTTTGGCGTTGAGGACGTTGTGCTTGATGCCCTGCTTGGTCAGCAGCTTCGAGAGGACCTCCGACTTTTCAATGGAGGTGGTGCCGGCCAGGACGGGCTGTCCCTTTTCATGGCAGGCGGCAATCTGCCGGACGATGGCGTGGTATTTGCCGGTGGTGTTTTTGTACACCTCGTCGGGGTGGTCCACCCGGATCAGGGGCTTGTTGGTGGGCACCTCCACGATGTCCAGCTGGTAGGTGGCGTTGAACTCCTCCTCTTCGGTCAGGGCGGTGCCAGTCATACCGGAGAGCTTCCGGTACAGACGGAAGTAGTTCTGGAAGGTGATGGTGGCCAGGGTCTTGGACTCCCGGGCCACGGTGACCTTTTCCTTGGCCTCAATGGCCTGGTGCAGGCCGTCGTTATACCGCCGGCCATACATGAGACGGCCGGTGAATTCATCCACGATGATGACCTCGCCGTCCTTCACCACGTAGTCGATGTCCCGCTTCATGAGGCCCCGGGCCCGGATGGCCTGGTTGATGTGGTGGGAGAGGGTGGTGTTCTCCGGGTCGGAGAGGTTTTCCACGTTGAAAGCCTTCTCCGCCTTGGCAATGCCCCGGGCGGTGAGGGTGACGGCCCGGGCCTTTTCATTGACCACGTAATCGGCGTCGATGTCGTCGGCCTCCTCTTCCTTGTCGTCCACGGTGGCCTTCACCAGGCCCTTCAGACTGGCGGCAAAATTGTCCGCCAGGGTGTACAGCTGGGTGGACTGTTCCCCCATACCGGAGATGATCAGGGGGGTACGGGCCTCGTCGATGAGGATGGAGTCCACCTCGTCCACAATGGCGAAAGCGTGGCCCCGCTGCATGAGCTCAGCCTTGTAGATGGCCATGTTGTCCCGCAGGTAATCGAAACCAAACTCGTTGTTGGTGCCGTAGGTGATGTCCGCGTTGTAGGCGGCTTTCTTGCCCACCGGGTCCACGCCGTGGATCACCAGGCCCACGGTGAGGCCCAAAAAGCGGTAAACTTTTCCCATCCAGTCGCTGTCGCGCTTGGCCAGGTAGTCGTTGACGGTGACGATGTGGACCCCTTCCCCGGACAGGGCGTTGAGGTAGGCGGGGAGGGTGGCCACCAGGGTCTTGCCCTCGCCGGTCTTCATCTCGGCGATGCGGCCCTGGTGGAGAATGACGCCGCCGATGAGCTGCACCCGGTAGGGGCGAAGCCCCAGAACCCGGTCCGCGGCCTCCCGGCAGGTGGCAAAGGCCTCGGGGAGAAGATCGTCCAGGGTCTCCCCCTTCTGATACCGCTCCTTGAATTCTGCGGTCTTGGCCTGGAGCTGGGCGTCGGTGAGCCCCTTGTACTCCTCTTCCAAGGCCTCGATTTTGCGGACAATGGGATCAATGCGCTTGATCTCCTTTGCCATGTTGGTGCCGAACAGTTTGGTCAAAAAACCCATAGTGGATAGATCCTTTCCAAAAGCGGAAACCGCTGTGTTTTGTAAAAATAATGGGCATAAACCCCCATGGTCATAGCATTATAACACATTCCCCCGGGAGAAAAAAGAGGAAACTGTGAACAAGTGGTAGAAAATCCGGGGAAAAATCAAGGTTGTTCGGGGAAGATTCCCTGTGGTATACTGTTGCCAAAAGACATTGACACCAAAAAGGAGACATGGCCATGGCGGCGAAAAAGAACGAACAGCACCCTCTTCGGATCGAAGGATACGGCAGCGCGGGAGAGGGGGTGGCCCGGCTGGAGGGACAGGCGGTCTTTGTCAAGGGGGCCTTGGCGGGAGAGGTCTGCCAGGTTCAGCTGCTGAAGGTGGGCAAGTCCGCCGCCTGGGGCCGGGTGACCCAGGTGCTGACGCCGGTTCCAGGCCGCCAGAGCCCCGACTGCCCCCGGTATCCCCGGTGTGGAGGATGTCAGCTGCGGCACATGACCTATGCCGAGGAACTGCGCTTTAAGCGGCAGAAGGTCCAGGACGCCTTGCAGCGGATCGGCGGATGGACCGGGCGGGTGGAGAAAATCCACGGGGCGGAAGCGCCGGACCGGTATCGGAACAAAATCCAGTTTCCCGTGGCCGACGGCCCCCGGGTGGGCTTTTTCCGGGCCCGGAGCCATGAAGTGATTGACGCGGAGGACTGTCTCTTGCAGCCGCTGGCCGCCACCCGGCTGCGGGAGGCGTTCAAACTGTGGATGGAACGGTATCAGGTTCCCGCCTACGATGAAAGGGTCCACGGGGGGCTGATCCGGCATTTCTATGTGCGGGTCAACCGGCGGGGACAGTCCCTGTGCGCGGTGATCGCCAATGGGACGGACCTGCCCCATCAGGAGGAATTGGTGCAGGCGCTGCGCCGGGCAGAGCCTGATTTGGCGGGGGTGGTGCTGTCGGTCAACCAGGAGAAGACCAATGTTATTTTGGGAAAGACCCACCGGTGCCTCTGGGGGCGGGACTACCTGGAGGATACCCTATGCGGCCTGACCTTCCGGCTCTCCGTGCCCTCCTTTTACCAGGTGAACCGGGAGCAGGCGGAGGTTTTGTATGGCCGGGCGCTGGCCTTTGCGGGGCTGACAGGGCGGGAGACGGTGCTGGACCTCTACTGCGGCATTGGAACCATTACCCTGGTCATGGCCCGGCAGGCGAAGCGGGCCATTGGGGCGGAGGTGATCCCCGCCGCGGTGGAGGACGCCAAGGCCAACGCGGCCCGCAACGAGGTGACCAACGCGGAGTTTCTCTGCGCCGACGCGGCGCAGGCCGCCCAGACCCTGGCCGACCGCGGCCTGCGCCCCGATGTGATCTGCGTGGACCCGCCGCGAAAGGGACTGGCCCCGGCGGTGATCGACGCCATCGTTCAGATGGCCCCGCAGCGTCTGGTCTATGTCTCCTGCGACCCGGCGACACTGGCCCGGGACGTCAAGCGCATGGAGGAGCAGGGGTATGTGCTGCAGAGGGCGGAGGCGGTGGATTTGTTTCCGCGGACGGCGCATGTGGAGACGGTGTGCCTGTTGTCCAAACTCAATACTAAGTAGCATATCGAGGTGGAGTTGAATTGAGATGAGCTGGATTTGACTGCGGCGGAGAGCAAAGTCATCTATGACGAGTGACGAGATCAAAGCGTATGTACTGGAGCATACTGGCTTGAAGGTATCGTCCCTGTATATCTCCCAGGTCAAGCGGAAGTGCGGGTTGGAGGCTGGCCAAGACTATCATCTGTCGAAGAAGGAAGATGCCAAAGCGCCGCAGTGCCCGCCGGAAAAGGAAGCGGCCATTATGGATGCACTGAGGCATTTTGGCATGCTTTAGGGAATTCTGGAGTATTGGCGAAACGATGGACGGAGTCCGTAGAAGCGACCACCGATTGTTCAATAGTCGGTGGCCGCTTCTTTTGCGATCAGGAAAACAGAATACGATTTTTATTGTCTCTATCACAAAATATTTAATTTGCGAAACCAGTGGAGGAATTTGTGGATTTTTGGTATAATATAAAAAATATTAACAGAATTGGTTGGGGAGCTTCCGATGGCGCGTATCAGTTGCAATAAGCTCTGGAAGATGCTTATAGATCAAGAGAGGAAAAAGCCGGCATTCGCTCTGCTTCCCTTGCAAAGCTCGGCAAAGGGGACAACATTACCACAGATGTTCTGCTTCGTATCTGGGAGGTAATGGACTGCCATATAGAAAATATTCTCGAAACGACCGGAGAATAGCCAGCACGAAGAATGAATTGGGAGGTTTTGCTATGACGATATTGGGCAAAAAACAGATGTCCGAAGAAGACATCAAGTTAAACTTCATAACGCCGGCCATTCAGAGAGGTTGGAAAGGTCATATCACGATGGAGACCAGAATCACAGATGGCCGCATCAACATCAGGGGCAATATCGTGGTTCGCAGCAAACCCAAGTTTGCCGATTATTTGCTGTACTTAAACGATGGTAAGCCGATTGCCGTTGTGGAAGCAAAGGACAACAACCACTCTGTATCTCATGGATTGCAGCAAGCGATGACATACGCTCAGATGATGGACTTGCCGTTTGCATATTCGTCAAACGGCGACGCGTTCTATGAGCATGATTTCTTGACCGGGCAGGAACAGCAGATTGCATTGGAAAAATTTCCGACACAGGACGAGCTGGTTGCACGCTACTATGCGGAGTTGAATGGCGGCAAGGGCATTTCTGCCTTGGAAAAGAAAATTGTTACCCAGCCGTATTATTCATCTCAAAGCACGTATCCGCCAAGATATTATCAGCGAAACGCTGTGAACAGAACGGTGGAAGCAATCGCAAGAGGACAGCAGAGATTGCTGCTTGTTATGGCTACCGGAACCGGCAAGACCTATACAGCGTTTCAGATTGTCTATCGGCTGCTCCGTTCTGACCTAAAAAAGAGGGTTTTATATCTGGCAGACCGGAACATTCTGGTTGACCAAAGCATTTTGCAGGACTTCGCCCCCCTTGAAAAGACCATCTACAAGGTGGACTTCTCCGATAAGGAATGCCTGAGCAAGATTGCTTCCCATGAAGTGAATTTTGCCCTCTACCATCAGATGGTAGGGCAGAATGACGAAGAACATTTCAGGCAGATACCGGCAGAATATTTCGACCTTATTATTGTAGACGAGTGTCACCGCGGCAGTGCCAAGGAGGACAGCAACTGGCGTAGGGTTTTGGAGTATTTTACTTCGGCAACGCAGATCGGAATGACCGCCACCCCGAAGGAGAGTGAAAAGGTATCCAATATCGACTACTTTGGAGAGCCGGTTTATATTTACAGCTTAAAACAGGGGATTGAGGACGGCTTCCTTGCCCCGTTTAAGGTCATCAATATTACAACCAACATCGGAGACGGCTGGAGACCATACCAGGGACAGACCGATATTTTTGGCAATGTCATTGAAGACCGAATTTACAACAACCGGGATTATGATTACACCATCATTCTCCAAGACCGCATTGATGAGGTCGCCAGAGAGATTACGGAATATCTGAAAAGCACCGACAGAATGCAGAAAACCATCGTGTTCTGCGCGTCCGAAGACCATGCAGAGCGCATGAGAATTGCCCTTGTCAACGACAATCAGGATATGGTGAAGGTGAACCCGGACTATTGCGTGAGAATTACCGGCTCAGATGTGTACGGCAAGTCCAAACTTGACTATTTCATCTCTGTATCCGAACCATATCCCGTGATTGCAACCACATCGGAACTGCTTTCCACCGGCGCAGACTGCAAGATGACCAAGCTCATTGTTCTTGATAAGACTGTGGAGAGCATGACCACGTTCAAACAGATGATCGGACGAGGAACCCGTATCCGAGAAAAGGAGGGCAAGACACACTTTGTCGTGATGGACTTTCGGAATGTAACAAGGCTGTTCACCGACCCTGAGTGGGACGGTCCGGTTGAGCAGCACGAGGGTTTTGAGCATGGCGGCGCCAAGCCAAAGGGCGGCGGTCACGGCGGTGGTGGGAAGAATCCTCCCGATGATCCTGTGGAAACGCCCATCGTGGACAGGGACGGCTGCAAGGTAAAGATTATCAATAAGACCGTTTCTGTCTATGATGCGAATGGCAAGCTGCTTAAGCAGGAGGATATTATCGACTACACCAGAACCAATATCAAGGGTGAATACGCTTCCCTGTCCGATTTTATCCGCAAGTGGAAAGCGTCGGACAAGAAGAAAACCATTGAGGAATCTTTCACGGCGATGGGCATTGACCTCAAAGCGTTGAAGGCAGACCAAGGGATGGAAGATGTGGACGATTTCGATTTCATCTGCTATGTGGCATACGGCAAGAAGCCGCTGACCCGCAAAGAACGGGCCAGCAAGGTGAAGAAAAAAGACTTCTTCAGCAAGTATTCTGCCGAAGCGCAGGCGGTTCTGGGTATCCTTTTGGATAAGTACATGAATCAGGGTATTACCGAGGTTGAAGATATTAAGGTTCTGTCCCTTGCCGATTTTGCGAACTTTGGGAAGCCCGCAAAGATCGTCAAGCTGTTTGGCGGCAAGGCGCAGTACGAAGCAGCCATCAGGGAGCTGGAAGAAAGTATCTATGAATTTGAGGTAGTTTAATATGGCGATGCAGTCAGGATTTATAAAACGCATCAGAGATATTATGCGTATGGACGCAGGGATCAATGGTGACGCCCAGAGAATTGAGCAGATGGTGTGGATGCTCTTTCTGAAAGTCTATGACGCAAAGGAAGATGATTGGGAGCTGAACGAGGACAACTACGAATCCATCATTCCCGAAGCATTGCGATGGAGAAATTGGGCGAAAGCCGACAGCAACGGTCACGCCATGACGGGGGACAAGCTGCTGAACTTCGTCAACAATGTTCTGTTCCCGGTGCTGAAAGGCAATGATGTGAAGGACGGGGATGCGGTTCTCTATGAGGGGATCAAGGTGACACCCGATACGCCAATTAAGAAAGCCATTGTCAAATCCGCCTTTGAGGACGCCAACAACTATATGAAGGACGGCGTTTATCTTCGTCAGGTCATTGATGTCATTGACGAGATTGCATTTGACGATGTGAAGGAAAGCCACGCTTTTGGCTTTGTCTATGAGGAGATTTTGCGGGAGCTGCAATCTGCCGGTTCTTCCGGTGAGTTTTACACGCCGAGAGCAGTCACCGAGTTTATGGCATTGATGATAAAGCCGCAGCTGGGCGAAAAGATGGCAGACTTCGCCTGCGGCACCGGTGGATTTATCACTTCGTGGCTGGGGCAGCTCTCGGGGCAGGTAACGGACACCACCGCGCAGAAGCAGCTTGATGACAGCATTTATGGCGTTGAGAAGAAGCCCTTTCCCTATCTGCTGTGCGTGACCAATATGCTGCTGCATGACATTGAGGTTCCGAATATCTACCACATGAACTCGCTGAAACACAATCTGCTGGACTACACGGACGAGGACAAGTTTGATGTGATCCTGATGAATCCGCCCTACGGCGGGCATGAGGACAAGTCCATTCAGGGCTTCTTCCCTGACGATTTGGCAAGCGCCGAGACCGCGGACCTCTTTCTTTCGGTTATCATGTACCGCTTGAAGAAGAAAGGCAGGGCTGCTGTTGTCGTGCCGGACGGCTTCCTGTTCGGTCTGGACAACGCCAAGGTGAACATCAAGAAGAAGCTCATTTCCCAGTTCAATCTGCACACGGTTGTCCGGCTGCCCGGCTCTGTGTTCAGCCCTTATACCGCAATCACCACCAATCTGCTGTTTTTTGACAACACCAAGCCGACCAAAGAGACATGGTTTTATCGGGTGGATATTCCGTCTGACAGAAAGCATTTCTCCAAGACGAAGCCCATGGAGCTGAAACATTTTGATGATTGCATTGCCTGGTGGAATGACCGAAAGGAAATTCCAGATGGCGAAAACTTCAAGGCACAGAAGTTTACCGCAGAGTATCTGCTGAACGAACAGGGCTGTAACATCGACCTGTGCGGCTATCCCCATGAGGAGGAAGAAATTCTTGACCCGCTGGACACCATCCGGGAGTATCAGGAGAGACGAACCACCCTCAATGCGGAAATCGACAAGGTGCTGGCGGAGCTGGAAGCCCTGCTGCCGGGAGGTGTAATTGAATGACACCGGAACAGTTGAAAGCGAGCATTTTGCAGTATGCCATACAAGGCAAGCTGGTGGAGCAGAGAGCCGAAGAAGGTACCGGCGAGGAACTCTATCAGCAGATTCAGGCGGAAAAGCAACGGCTGATACAGGAAAAGAAAATCAAAAAGGAAAAACCGTTGGCGGAGATTTCCGAAGATGAAATTCCTTTTGATATTCCAGAGAATTGGAAGTGGTGCCGTTTAAGCTCATTGACTTACAATTGGGGACAAAAAACACCAGATAAAACATTTTGTTATATTGATGTTGGCTCAATAAACAATATCTCTCATACCTTAAATATTGAGAATACGGTAGTAGAAGCGAAAGATGCATCATCACGAGCAAAGAAAATTGTCCAAAAAGGCGATGTGATCTTTGCAACTATTAGACCGTATCTTAAAAACATCTGTATTATTGACAGAAATTTTCCGTATGAGCCAATCGTAAGTACCGCATTTGCAGTCATGCATTGCCCCAAGGGTCTGCTTAATAAGTACCTGTATTACTATTTACTGTCTCCCACTTTTATGCGTTTTGCCAATGCAAGCGATAAATCAAAGGGAGTTGCTTATCCTGCAATTGGAGAGAAAGACTTTTTTAATGGGCTTATTGCGCTCCCACCCCTTGCTGAGCAAAAGCGCATCGTTGCCAAGATTGAGGAACTCCTTCCTCTGGTTGACCGCTATGCTGTTGCCTATGAAAAGCTGGAGCAGTTTAACGCCAAGTTCCCGGAGGACATGAAGAAGTCCATCCTGCAATATGCCATTCAGGGCAAGCTGGTGGAGCAGCGAATCGAAGAAGGCACCGGCGAGGAACTGTACCAGCAGATCCAAGTGTACAAGAAGAACCTAATCAAGGATGGTAGGCTGAAGAAAACAAGAGCTTTAGAGCCTATTTCTGAGGCAGCTATTCCGTTTGATTTTCCGCAGCCTTGGAAGGTCTGCTATATTGATGATATTGCGTTTGTTACAAAGTTGGCTGGATTTGAATATACGAAATATATTGCTGATAACCTCGTCGCAGATGGAATTCCATTATTTAAGGGGAAAAATGTTCAAAACGGAAAATTAGTTCTTTCTTTTGAGAGCTATATCCCCAAAAGCATTTCGGATGAACTGCCTCGCAGCCAAATAGCAAAGAAGTGTCTGCTGACGCCTTATGTCGGTACAATCGGAAATATTGCAATATTTGATGGATCATTCAAAGCGCATCTTGGCTCTAATGTTGGTAAAATAGAGTTGCTTAATTCTGACATACAAACTTTTGTGCTGGAAGAATATGTTTTGTGGTACTTAAAGAGCACATACGGATATGCCGAATTGACAAAACACAAGAAAGCAACTGCCCAGGAAAGCATATCGATTGATGCTATCCGAAATGTAATTATAGCAATTCCTCCTCTTGAGGAGCAGTATCGCATCGTTGCCAAAATCGAAGAACTGCTGCCGCTGTGCGATAGATTAAGAAAGTAGGGGAATTAGATTTGAGGGAGAAAACGATGTGTCGATGGAATGATGAGATTAGAAACAATAGAGTTTCAAGCTTCCGGGTACGCAGCTTTTGCACGATGCCGGCGTCCGCAAGACAAAAATAGGGTCTGAGCAGGGAGAGCCGCAAAAAAATGGCCCGCGGAAAAAAGTTTTTCTTGTAATTTGGGGCAAAGGGTGGTACACTGCAACCGACAATTTAATAATGGGAGATGCTATTTTTGTTGTAACGCCGCGGGGAAAACGCGGCGGAAGGAGAAGTTCATGAAAAAACGTATTTTCGCACTTTTCCTGTCGGCCCTGCTTCTGACCACTGTACTCTGCGCCTGCGGAGACGAGAAGTCTGAGGAAGCAGGCGGGATCGGCAGCAATGGAACGAGCTCTTCCGGAGAGCCGGTCACCGGCGGTGAGCTGGTGGTCGGAATTTCTCAAGACCTGGGAGACAGTCTTGACCCGTATCAGATGACGGCAGCAGGAACCAGAGAGGTCTTATTCAACGTCTACGAGGGCCTGGTCAAGCCCAATGTCAGCGGCGAGTATGTGCCGGCGGTGGCATCCGACAGTACTGTGTCGGAGGATGGCCTGACCTATACCTTCCCCCTGCGGGAAGGGGTGCTTTTCCACAATGGGGAAGCTGTGACCGCCGAGGACGTGATCTATTCCTTTGAAACCTGCGCCGAGACCACGGTGGACACCGCCCTGGCCGCGGCGCTTTCTTCTGTGGAGGACATCTCCGCCGAGGGGAGCACCGTCACCATCACCCTGTCGGAAGCCAACCCGGACTTCCTGAGCTATGTGGGCATGGTGTACATTGTCCCGGCGGCGTATGACCAGCAGGATACCGCGCCGGTGGGGACGGGCCCCTTCCAGTTTGTCTCCCGCTCTGTGCAGGAGAACCTGATTCTGGAGAAGTTCGGCGACTACTGGGGCGAGAAGGCCTACCTGGACCAGGTGACCTTCAAGATCTACGAGGACGCCAATGCCCTTATGTCCGCCCTGAGTGCGGAGTCGGTGGACATGGCCTTCCACCTGACCATTGACCAGGTGAACACGGTCAGCGGCGGCGCCTACAAGACGCTGGAGGGTACCATGAACCTGGTCCAGGCCCTGTACCTGAACAATGATGTGGAGCCCTTTGACAATGAGAAGGTCCGGCAGGCCATGTGCTATGCGGTGAATGTGGATGAAATTCTGAACCTCACCGGGGAGGGCCATGGCAAGAAGCTGGGTTCCTCCATCTATCCGGCCTTTACCAAGTACTTCGATGAGAGCTTGGCTGATTACTACACCTATGATGTAGAGAAGGCAAAGCAGCTGCTGAAGGAGGCCGGGTACGAGGACGGGTTCTCCATGACCATCACCGTGCCCTCTAACTACACCCCCCACATGAATGTGGCGCAGGTGCTGGTGGAGCAGTTGGCCCAGGTGGGGATCACCGCCACCATCAAACCGGTGGAATGGGAGACCTGGCTCTCGGAGACCTACATGGGACGGGACTTTGAGAGCACCGTGGTGGGCTTTGACGCCGCTACCCTCAGCGCCGGCGCTCTGCTGAACCGCTGGATGAGCGACAATGAGAACAACATGATCAACTACGACAACCCCGAGTACGATGCGATCATGGAAAAGGCCAATACCACCACCGACGACGCGGAGCAGACCAAGCTGTACAAGCAGGCGGCCAAACTGCTCACGGAGACCGCGGCCAATGTCTATATCCAGGACCTGGCGGACTTTGTGCTCATCAAGTCTGACCTGGACGGGTATCAGTTCTATCCCCTGTATGTGATGGACCTGTCTACCGTCCACTATGTCCAGTCTGTTTAACCAATCCGGCCCCCTGGGCCATGCCTGAAAGAGAAAGGAGGGCGAGAGGATGAAATATATTTTGCGCAAGCTCCTCACTCTCATTATTACATTGTTCATTGTTTCCCTTCTCGCCTTCCTGGCCTTTCAGGTGATTCCCGGGTCCCCGGCCACCAGTATGCTGGGGACCAACGCCACGCCGGAAAAGGTGGCACAGTTGGAGGCGGAGCTGGGACTGGACGACCCGGTGCTGGTCCGGTATGGCCGGTGGGTGGCAGATTTCGTCCAGGGAGACTGGGGGGAGTCTTACAGCTACAACCTGCCGGTCAAGGACATGGTGCTGGAGAAGCTGCCGGCCACGGCGGCCCTGGTGCTGCTGGCCTTCGCCATCACGGTGGCAGCCTCCTTCCCCCTGGGGATTGCCACGGCCCGGCGGGAGGGGAGCAGGCTGGACCGGATCATCACGGTGGTCAATCAGATCTGTATGTCCATTCCGCCGGTGTTTGTGGGCATCCTGCTGTGCTTTGTCTTCGGGATCACCCTGCGGGTGTTTGTACCGGGAAATTTTGTGTCCTTTGCAGACAGCCCGGGGCAATTTTTCCTCTACATGCTCTTCCCGGCCCTGGCGGTGGCCCTGTCCCGGATGGCGATGACCGTTAAAATGCTACGCTCCTCCATCCTGGATGAGATGAACAAGGATTACATCCGTACCGCCTTCAGCCGGGGGCGGACCCGGGTGGATGCCCTGAAAAAGCATGCCCTGCGCAACGCCATGATCCCCGTCATTGCCTTTTTGGCGGTGACCGCGGCGGAACTGGTGGCGGGGAGCATTGTGGTGGAGCAGGTGTTTGCGGTGCCGGGCATTGGCCGGCTCCTGTTGGCCTCCATTGGCAGCCGGGACTTCCCGGTGGCCCAGGCGGTGGTGGTACTGCTGGCCGTGTGGGTGGTGGTGGTCAACTTTATCGCGGACATCCTGTACCAGTATATGGACCCACGGGTCAGAATCCAATAACCCCCGGGGCCTGCCCCAAAAGAGACAAGACACAGAGGGGAGGGAAGGAATGTGCTTCTGGCAAGAGACGGAAAAGCGCCGAAGAAAGCCCAGCGGAATCCGGTGGGGGGAAGAAAGCCCCATCCCAATTTCTTTTTGCTCATCGGCGGCGTGATTGTGGGCGTCATGGCGGTGCTCATTTTAGTGGGCTATGTCTGGACCCCCTATGACACCACGGGAATGTCCGGCGCGGACAAGTTTTTGGCCCCCTGTCTGGCCCATCCCTTGGGCACGGACAATTTTGGCCGGGATATTCTCTCACGGGTCATGGAGGGGGCGGGGAGTACGTTCCTTATTGCCCTGTGTGTCGTGCTCATTGGCGGGATCATCGGGACGGTGATCGGCTGCCTCACCGGATATTTCGGCGGGGCGGCGGACCTGGTGCTCATGCGGGTGTGCGACGCCATCACAGCCTTTCCCAGCATTCTGCTGGCGCTGGTGCTCATCAATGTGTTTGGGATGGGCAAGTATCAGATCATCTTAATTTTGGGCATTCTGTTCATCCCCTCCTTTGCCCGGGTGGTGCGGGGGGAGGTGGCCAAGGAGCGAAACCTGAATTATGTGGCCTCGGCCCGGCTCATGGGGGCCAGCCACCTGCGGATTATCTTCCGGCATATCCTCCCCAACACGGTGCAGGTGTTGTTGCCCATTGTGGCCATCGGCTTTAACAACGCGGTGCTGGCGGAGGCCAGCATGAGCTATCTGGGGGTGGGGGTGCAGCCCCCGGACGCCTCCTTGGGGCGAATGCTGTCGGAGGCCCAGACCTATCTGGGCCGGGCACCCTGGTATGCCCTGTTTGTGGGCCTGGCCATTGTACTGATGATTCTGGGGCTGAGCCTGCTGACGGAAGGGCTCCAGCAGCGCCGGAGAAGCTGAGAGGGAGGGACGGGCATGTTAGACATTCAAGACCTCCACATTCGCTTCCGCAACGCGCCGGAAGGGCGGGAGGCGGTGAAGGGAATCTCCCTGCACATGGATGAAGGAGAAATTCTGGGCCTGGTGGGCGAGTCCGGCAGCGGAAAGACGGTGACCGCCATGGCCCTGGCGGGGCTGCTGAGCCACGCCAAGACGGAACTCTCCGGCGCCATTTTCTTTCAGGGGCTGGACCTGCTCCAGGCCTCCCGGGAGACGGTCCGGGCGCTGCGGGGCAAGGAGATCGCTGTGGTCTTTCAAGAGCCCATGACCTCCATGGACCCGGTGATGCGGATCGGGCCCCAGGTGGAGGAGGCCCTGGTGGTCCACACCAAGCTGAGCGCCGAGGAGCGTCGAGCCCGGGCCTTACAGGCCATGGCGGACGCGGAACTGCCGGAGCCGGAGACGCTGTATCGCAAATACCCCCACGAGCTCTCCGGGGGAATGCTTCAGCGGGCCATGGTGGCGGCGGCCATCATTTCAGAGCCCAAGCTCCTGATCTGCGACGAGCCCACCACGGCCCTGGACGTGACGATCCAGGAGGGCATTTTGAATCTGCTGAAAAAGATCAACCGGGAGAAGGGGACGGGCATCCTTTTTATCTCCCACAACCTCCATGTGGTGCGGAAACTGTGCACCCGGGTGGCGGTGATGTGCAAGGGAGAACTGCTGGAGGAAGGGCCGGTGGACCAGGTGTTTTACCACCCTCAGGCGGACTACACCAAGGGCCTCATCGCGGCCATTCCCACCAGACGGAAACGGGGGTAAGACCATGGAACCCATTTTGGAGATTCGCCAGCTCAACAGTTTTTACCGCCAGGGCGGCAGTGCCTTTTCCCGGGGTCGGACCGTCCAGGTGCTCCAAGACATCAATGTGACCATCGGCCGGGGAGAGGTCCTGGGGCTGGTGGGGGAGTCGGGGAGCGGCAAGTCTACCCTGGCCAAGTCCATTCTGGGCATGACAGAGTACCAGGGGGAGATTGTCCATCACTCCCGCCGGCCGCAGATGGTGTTTCAGGACCCCTATTCCTCCTTGAATCCCGCCTTCTCCATCCGGCGGATTGTGGAGGAACCCCTGCGGATCTATGGCAAGTACTCCGCCGCCGAGCGGAAGCGGCGGGCGGAAGAAATGCTGGAGGCCGTGGGGCTGGGACCGGAATTTCACAATCGAAAGCCCGCTCAGCTCTCAGGCGGTCAGCGGCAGCGGGTGTCCATCGCGGCGGCGATGATTGTCCAGCCCCGGCTGGTGATCCTGGATGAGGCGGTGTCGGCCCTGGATGTGACCATCCAAGACCAGATTTTGGACCTGCTGATGAAGCTGCGGCGGACGTATGACCTGAGCTATCTGTTTATCTCCCATGACCTGAATGTAATCTACCAGTGCTGTGACCGGGTGATTGTCATGCAGAAGGGGAAGATTGTGGAGGAGAACACGGTGGATGGGATTTTTGACCATCCTGTGCATCCCTACACCAAGCAGCTGCTGAAAGCGGCGGAATGAAAGCACGGATGCCGGACGGAAGAGATGATCCGTCCGGCATTTTTGTTTTAGGAGGTGCAGACAGGGCGCGCCGGGAAATGGCGCCTTTGGGTTGACGGATGGAGGGGAGAGGCGATATAATGAGAGAAATCTGGAAAGAGCCGGGCCGACGCTGGAAGGCCCGTGGAAGGAAAGGCAGGAGATGAGGGGATGAAAAAAAGACGAATGCTGTCCGGGGCGCTGGCCCTGGTCATGTCCCTGATGGTGCTGGCCTCCCCCGCCCTGGCGGCGGAGGCAGTGTCTGATGGGGAAATGCCGGCGGTGGTGGAGACGGAACCCGCCGTGCCGGAGACGGAAGAGACGACCACACCGGGAGAGCCGCCGGTGGAATCCCAGGAACCGCCGGAAGAGGAACCGGCCGACCCGGCGCCGGAACAGCCGGAGGAGCCTGCGCCGCCGGAGGAATCGGTGCCGGAGAGCCCCAGTGAGGTGCCTGCCGGACCGGCGCTGCGCCAGGATCATGTGCGGTACATGGAGGGCTTTCCCCAGGGGACCTTCCAGCCGGAGAAACAGCTGACCCGGGCCCAGGCCGCCCAGCTGGTCTATCGCCTGCTGGCCCAGCCAGAGAGCGGGACGGGCGACTGCTCCTACACCGATGTGCCCAGCAGCCAGTGGTACGCCCAGCCGGTGCGGGCGCTGTGCGCGCTGGGGCTGTTTGACAACGGGACCACCTTCCGGCCGGAGGCGGTCATCACCCGGGCGGAGTTTGTGGATCTGCTGGTCCGCCTGAAACCCCAGGCGGAGGGAACGGCTGTTTTTCCCGACGTGCCGGCTACCCACTGGGCAGCCAAGCAGATCGGGGTAGCCGCCGCCCAAGGGTGGATCGCCGGCTACCCCGATGGAACCTTCCGCCCGGAAAAGGGGTTGACCCGGGCCGAGGCCTGCACGGTGGTCAACCGGATGCTGGGCCGGACGGGAGATGCGGCCCAGGCTAACAAGCTGCTGACCCTGGGGTTGTTCTCGGACATGACCGCTGCCCACTGGGCGGCTGTGGCTGTGGCCGAGGCATCGGTGTCCCACACCCCGGCAGCGGGCAGCGGCGGAGAGAGCTGGAGCGGTGTGGACCTGACAAAGATGACCTTTCAGACCGGGTTCCATCAGGTGGGCGGTCAGCTGTACTACGTGGACCGTGACGGCAAGCTGGCTGTGAACCAGACGGTGGGAGCGTACACGGCCAACAGCGTCGGGGCGCTGACCCAGACCGCCGCGTCCTACCAGATGGCCAACGTGCCCTACATCAGCCAGATTGACAACATCTATGCTTGGGTGGGCTGTGAGGCGGTGGCCACCCTGATGGGCCTGCAGGCCAAGGGGTATGCCAAAGAGGTATCGGTGAAATATTTCCTGGACAATCTGCCCCGGCACAGCTCCAACCCGGAGAAGGGATTTGTGGGCTCCCCCTATGTGCCGGATACCTCCAAGCGGACCCGGACCACCATCTATCCGGCAAAGCTGGCGGAGTATTCCAACAGCTATTGTGGTGGAGATACTGTGTGCGCGGATTTCCGGGGGACCTCCATCACCGACCTGCAGCGGGAACTGCTGGCGGGCAACTGTGTGGTGGCCTATATGACCCTCTGGTGGGAGGCGCCATACTATCGTTACTACAATATCGAAGGCACCACCCAGCGGCTGGTGAGCAACAACCACGCGGTGCTGGTGTGCGGCTATGATCCCAACAAGGGATACTTCATTTCCGACCCCTATAACTATTACAACCGGGGGCAGGTCCACCAATATTGGGAGAATGCCCAGACCTTTGAGAAGATTTGGAACGAGAGAAAGGTCGGCATGGTGCTGCGGTAAGGGCCGGAGAGACGAACCAATGAATCAAAAAGACGAGAGACTTTGCAGGTCTCTCGTCTTTTCGTTTGGGCGGGGAACACGCCGAAAAAGTCCCCCACGGAAGGGTCCGTGGGGGAGGGATCACACCTCGGAAAGGGTGAAGGTAAATTCGGTAAAACCGTCCTGGCTGGTGACGGTGATGTCCTCTTTGTAGGTGTTGAGGATGGTTTTGACAATGTAGAGCCCCAGACCCACCCCGTCCTTGTGGGTGGAGCGGGAGGAGTCGGCCTTGTGGAACCGGTCAAAGATATGGGTGAGCTGCTGGGGGGGGATGGTCTCGCCCTGGTTGCCGATGGCGATATAGGCTTTGCCGGCCTTGGTGGTAATCCGGAGAGTGAGACGCCCCTGGGGAGAGGAGAACTTCACGGCGTTGTCCAGCAGGTTGTAGCAGACCTGGGTGACCGCGTCCGGGTCGCCCCAAACCATCACAGGGCCGTCGGGGAGCTGGGTCTGCACGTCCAAATCCTTTTCCGTAATCTTGGACTCTAAGCTCACCAGCACCCGGAGAAGGACCTCCGCCACGTCAAACTGCTCCTGGGCGGCCACCCGTTCGGAGGACTGGAGCCGGGAGAGCTCCAGCATCCGGCGGACCAGCCGGGACAGGCGGCGGGTCTCTGAAGAGATAACCTGTAAGGATTCCCGCTCCTTTTCCGGGGGGATGGTACCGTCCAGAATGCCGTCGGCAAAGCCGGCGATGGTGGTCATGGGAGTTTTCAGCTCGTGGGAGACGTTGGCCACAAACTCGCTGCGCTTTTGCTCTGCCTGGGCCAGGGAGTCGGCCATGGCGTTGAAGGCGATGGCCAGCTCTCCAATCTCGTCCTTGCGGTTGGTGTATTCGGTGATCCGAGTGTCCACCTCGCCGTGGGCGAATTTGTGGGCGAAGGCGCACATGCCCTTCAGGGGGTCCACCATGCGCTGCACGGTGATGGAGCAGATCACCAGGGAGATCAGCAGCACCGCCACGGCGGTGATGAAGAAGAGCTGGAAGGTATTCTCCAGAAAATCCAGCACGGAGGTGGCGTCCGCGGCCACGAAGAGAAAACCTGTGGGGATACCGGAGGAGATGAGCTCCCCAGAAACCCGGTCCTGCACCAGGGGGGAGAGGACTTCGCTGGTCAGGTAGCATTTGCTGGACAACAGCTGACCGAAGGTGGTGACCCCGCTGTATGGCTTGCCGTTGAGCAGCTGATTCACCGCCCAGGAGGGGACGCTGAGGTCCGCAATGGTGGAGGAGTTGAGCAGGTCCTCGTTCAGGTTGACCCCGGCGGCACAGAGAATCTGGCCCTTGGTGTTGCAGACCAGAACCGTGGTATCCGTCAGGCGCACAGCGGAGTAGATGTAGTTGATAAAGTCCTCCCCGGACAGAGAGTCGCCCTTGGTGATGGCGGCGTTGGCGTAGCTGGAAATAAATCCGGCGTTTCGGTCCAGGGTGGTTTGGATTTCCTCCAGCTGGTGCCGGTAGGACAGGGAGAAAAAGCCCGCGCCCAACAGGACCATGCAGAGGATGATCAGGCCCAGCATCACGGTGACCTGGCGCAGGTACATGCTTTTCGTCCGCTTCATATTCATATCAGCCGTTGTGTAGCTCGAACTTATAGCCCACGCCCCAGACCGTTTTCAGGGACCACTGGTCGCTGACCCCCTCCAGCTTTTCCCGCAGCCGCTTGATGTGTACATCCACTGTGCGGGAGTCACCAAAGTAGTCAAATCCCCAGACCTCGTCCAGCAGTTGGTTCCGGGTAAACACCCGGTTGGGGGAGGAGGCCAGATGGAAGAGGAGCTCCAGCTCCTTGGGCGGGGTGTCCACCCGCTTGCCCCGGACCTCCAGCTCGTAGGAATCCAGGTTGATGACCAGTCCATCAAAGGTGAGACGGCGGGCTTTGGCCTCGTCCCCGCCCAGGCGGCGAAGAACCGCGTGGACCCGGGCCAGCAGTTCTTTCATTTCAAAGGGTTTGACAATATAGTCGTCGGCCCCCATCTCCAAGCCGGCCACCTTGTCAATGGTTTCGCCCTTGGCGGTGAGCATGATGATAGGGGTTTTGTCGGTCTCCCGAATTTTGGCGCAGACCGCCCAGCCATCCATCACAGGAAGCATAATGTCCAGGAGGACCAGGTCAGGGCGAAAGAGGCGATAGAGCTCCAGTGCTTTGCCGCCATCTCCGGCGACCATGGTTTCATAGCCTTCTTTTTTTAGGTAGAGGTTGATGAGCTCAGCGATGTTGCTCTCATCCTCCACGATCAGTACCTTTCTTGCCATGGGGGTCACCCGCTTTCCGTAAAAATCATGTCGAGGGATAGCATATCAGATCATTTTGAATAAATCATGAAGAACCCGCGCCGCAGCCCGAGAGAGCACCGGTCGGCTGCCGGCGGGGGAGATAAAAATATTATTGCATGGACGGGAAGGTTCGTCAAGGAATAAGTCCCGGATGGCGGGGCATATTAGGAGGGAACTCTTAATGAGAAAGGAGATGCAAGATGAGCCAGAAAAAGGAAAATAAGCCCTGCAACCAGTTTGAACAGGGCCAGGGCAAGCAGAAGAAGGCCCGCAGCCAGCAGCAGGTGAGCGACAAGAGCAGCCTCATCGGCGGCGCTGGAAACAGCAACAACGGCGGTCAGGCTGGAACCTGAGGCCGAATGGGAAAACCCGCGGAATCCGGGAGAACGGATTCCGCGGGTTTTTTCGTGGACTGGATGAGGGTGTGGGCGGCATACAGTTCAGCCCCGGCTTGGGCGGCGCGGAGCTGGAACAGGTGGTCGCTGGGGACCGCGCTCAGCTCTGTTGTAAGGGTGCCGGAGGCACCGGGCTCTATGGTGATGCAGGTCTCCGGGTCTTTGTCCAGGGTGACGAGGATGGCTGTGCCGCCCAGGTTTTTTACCTGGAGGGTCAGCCAGGCCCCGTTGTCAGAGGAAAGACTGCCGCTCTGAATCTGGGTCTCCACAGAGGTGCGGGAGGTGCCGTGACCAAGCTCCGTGGCCTGAAGCGAGGGTGCGTCCGGAGAAGAGGCTGGGGCACAGGCGGTGACAAGCAGGGAGAGAAGGACGGCGGCCGGGAAAAAACGAAAACAATGTCTCATATAAAAGCTCCTTTCTATGGCGCGGGGAAAATGCTGCTATTTTTTTATTCCCACAGGGCGGGAAAAACGGACAGAATTTGCGAAAAAAGAGGGACGATTTTTCAAGTTTGTGGAAACGGGAGAAGTTGACGCCCCTGTATTTACCCGGGTGGAAAATCCCGGTATAATGGGGGAAAAACACGGGAGGGGATGGGCAAGAATGGATCAGACACAGCGTGCACTGTTAAGCACCCTTTACGAACGCTGGTATGGCGTTCTGCATCGCTATGCTCAATGGGCGGTGGGGGACGCCCTTTTGGCAGAAGAAATTGTTCAGGAAACTTTTTTGGCGGCGGTTCCCAAAATAGAGGAACTGGCGGCGGGGGAACATCCGGAGCGGTGGCTGATCCAGACGGCAAAATACAAGGCGCTCCATGTCCTGCGGGAGCAGGCCAGGCAGCGGGCCAAGAACACGGTGCTGGAGGAATCCCTGGCTGCACCCGATCAGCTGGGGCAGTGGGAGGACCGGGAGTACGCGGGGCAGCTCTGGGAAAAGGCGGCGGCGCTTTTGTCCCCGGAGGAGGTGGCGCTGCTTCGGATGGTGGCACTGGAAAAGCTGGGGCACCAGGCGGCGGCAGAGCGATTGGGGCTCTCGCTGTGGTCCTGCCAGAAACGAATGCAGCGTATTCGAAAAAAGCTGCGGGCCCAGAGGAGAAAGCTGGAAGGGGGGACACCATGAAGCGACCGGAGGAGACCATGCGGGCATTGTCCCAGGAGGAATTGGAGCAGATGCTTCAGAATGACTTTCTCATGGCGTCGTCCTGTGACGCGGAGCAGGTTGTTCAGGTGGTGGAGGAACTCATGGCCCGGGAGGGGCAGTCGGAAGCAGTACGGAGGGCCCGGACATCGGCGTCTTTGGAAGCCTTTTGGAAACGCTATGAAGGAGAGCGGGGCGCGGCGGGAACAACGCGCCCACGACGGCGGAGGAAAAGGGGATGGATGGCGGCAGCGGTTCTGGCGGCGCTGCTGGCCGCTGCGGTTCTGCCTGCGGCGGGGCACGAGGGGATGTTCCAGGTCCACAGCCCATGGCAGACGGAGGACAGCCCGCAGATAGCAGGGGAGACCCTGGAAGTCCAGGTGGAAGAGGCGGGGAGGATGACCATTCGCTATTTCATTGCGGGAAAGGGGCAGGTAGAGGCACTGGGGGCCGAGGAAATTGTGATCCGGCATAAAGTGGGGGGTGTTTGGATGGAGACGGTCCGATATGATCGGAAGACCGACGAACTCTGGACGGAAGGGACGATGGAATATGGAGGAGAGATTTCCTACCAGGGCCGGCCCGGGGAGCGTTACCAGGTGGAAGTGCTGTTTTTTGCGGAGAACGAGGCCGGGTACGACAGCCGCCGGCAAACGTGGGAAGTCACGGCAGAATGAGACCCGTGCGCAGGGAGGGGGATCGCAATGGAACTGACCCAGGGTATGGAGCTGGCGCAGGTTTTGAAGCTGTCGCCTGGGCTGCTGCAGTCCATGGAGATGCTGCAGATGAATACGCTGGAACTGGGGGCGTATCTCAAAGAACTGGCGTTGGAGAACCCGGTGCTGGAGGAGGCGGAGCCCGGGCAGGGGCAGGATACGTGGGAGGCCTTTGCCAGCCAGGTGCCCTGGCTGGGCGACACCCCTTGGACCGGACAGACTGCCCAGGAAGGGGACTGGGGCCGGGGAGAGTCGCCGACGGAGTCCTTGGCGTTTTTGCTGGAGGAACAGTTGGCCCGGCGAGGTCTGTTGCCCGAATTGCTGGCGGTGTGCCGGTATTTGGCGGGGTTGCTGGACGATGACGGACGGTTGGACCCGGAGGACCTGGCGGAGCTGCGGACAGCAGGCGTGCCGGCAGAGCTTCTGGAGCGGGGGGTGGAGGTTCTCCAGTCCCTGGAACCTGCGGGTGTGGGGGCCAGGAGTCTGGAGGAGTGTCTGCTGCTCCAGCTGCGGCGGCTGCCAGGGGAGCATACAGTGGCCCAAGCTATCTGTCAGGGCCATTTGGAGGAACTGAGCAAGGAGCACTATGGGGCGTTGGCCCGGCAGCTGGGGGTCACCCAGCGGCAGGTGGAGGCGGCAGCCCGGGAGATCCGCGCCCTCTCCCCCAGCCCGGTGGGGGAAGGGGCGGAACCGTCGGCGGTGCCATTCATCCGGCCGGATGTCTGGGTGGCGGAGATGGACGGAGAGCTGCGGGTTTTTGTCAACCAGTGGGATTTGCCCCAATATCAGGTGAGCCAGACCTACCGGCAGATGCTGCGCGGAGGGGTGGAGGCGGAGACCGCGGACTATCTGCGGCAAAAGCTCCAGCAGGCCCAGTGGGCGCTGACGTGCGTGCAGCGGCGGCGGAAGACGCTGGAGGCCTGCGTGCAGGCCCTGGTCCAGGCCCAGGCGGCCTATTTCCGGGGCTGTCAGGCGGCGCCGGGGCCGCTGCTGCGCCGGGAGGTGGCGGCGCAGCTGGGGGTCCATCCCTCCACGGTGACCCGGGCGCTGGGGCACAAATACCTTCAGTGCCGTCAGGGACTGTTTCCCATGGGGTACTTTTTTGCCCGGCCCATGGGGGCGGAGGGGGCCTCCCCCCAGCGGGCGAAGGCCGCACTGGCCAGGATGATCCAGGGGGAGGACCCCCGGCGGCCGCTGAGTGACCAGGCGCTGGGGGAACGGCTCCAGGCGGCGGGGATGCCCCTGGCCCGCCGGACGGTGGCCAAGTACCGCCGGGAAATGGGGCTGCCCCCGGCTTATCGCCGGCGGCGGTGAGGAAGAAGCCCAAAAGGAGCCCAGCCAAACGATGGCTGGGCTCCTTTTTTGACGGAGAGGTGTGGTTATTGTGTGCAGGTTTTCAGTGCGTTTTCCAGGATATCCAGGCCGCAGTGGAGCTGGCGGTCGGTGATGGTCAGAGGGGACAGGAAACGCACCACCTGTCCCCAACGGCCGGCGTTTTCAATGAGCAGGCCGTGGCGGGCGCATTCCTGCACCAGGGCGGAGACCAGGTCGCCGTTGGGGGCCTTGGTGACAGGGTCCTTTACAAACTCCAGGCCGATCATGGCGCCCAGGCCCCGGACATCCCCTAAGAGGGGGAACTTCGTTTGCCATTGGGCGCACCGGGCGGTTACGATCTGGCCGATTTGGCGGGAACGAGCGGCCAGGTCGTCCCGTTCCATCAGCTCGATGGTCTTCAGCGCGGCGGCGCAGGCCAGGGGATTGCCGCAGTAGGTGCCGCCGATGGTGCCCGCGGGGACAGCGTCCATGATCTCGGACCGGGCCACAATGGCGCTGATGGGTAGGCCCGCGGCGATGGACTTGGCGGCGGTGAGGATGTCCGGGGCGGCCCCGGCCTCCTGCCAGTATTCCGAGGCGAACATCCGGCCGGTGCGGCAGAAGCCCGACTGGACTTCGTCGGCGATCAGGAGGATGCCGTGGTCATCGCACACCTTTCTGAGGGCCTTGACCCAGGGAAGGGGGGCGGGGAGGAAGCCGCCTTCTCCCTGGAGGGGCTCCAGAATGAGGGCGGCCACCTGGTCGGCGGGGGTGCCCTCCTCAAAGACATCTTGGAGGCTCTGGAGGCAGGCGGCGAAAACTTCCTCCTCAGACAGGCCGTCGGGACTGCGGTAAAGGTAGGGGAACTGGGCTCGGTAAACCCCGGTGGCCAGAGGCCCCAGACCGGTGGTGTAGGCTTTCTTGGCGGTCAGGGTCATGGTGAGCAGGGTGCGGCCGTGGAAAGCCCCGGAGAAGGTGATGAGATTGGGCCGCCCGGTGTAGGCCCGGGCGATCTTGACAGCGTTCTCATCGGCTTCGGCGCCGGAGTTGGCGAAGAACACTTTCTTGGCCGTCCCCCGCACAGGGGCCAGCTGGGCCAGCTTTTCCGCCAGGGCCACATAGCCCTCGTGGGTGACGATGTTGAACATGCCGTGAAAGTATTGTTCCGCCTGGGCCTTGACCGCGTCGATGACCTCCGGGTGGGAGTAGCCGATGTTCAGCACGCCGACGCCGCCGATCCAGTCCAGAAAGCGGTTGCCGTCCAGGTCCTCCAGCATGGCGCCCTCGCCCCGGGCGATGGCCACGGGGTAGACACAGCGGATGGCGGCGGGTACGGCTTGGGCGCGGCGGTCAATCAGGGCCTGGGCCTTGGGGCCGGGCAGGGTGTCGGTGATGATTTCGGGCAGGGCGGTACGCAGCATGGGAATCCCATCCTTTCTGGTTCAAAATGGTGTGGGGGATTTAGTAGAGGGAGCGGTAAATGGCGTAAATCTGCTCCCGGGAGAGGGGGACAAAGTTGTTTTGAAGCAGGCGCTGCTGGTTTGCCAGGACGGAGTCGGTGAACTCCGCCAGCTCATGCTCCTGCATGCCGTATTCGTGGAGGGCTTTCTTGGGCAGCAGGCAGGAGAGCAGGTCCTCCAGGGCCTCGTACACGGCCTCGGGCGGGCAGTCCAGAAGCTGGGCCAGGAAGGCATTGAGCTCGGCGATGGCGCCGTCGGACCGAATGGCTAAGTATTGCTTCATGACGCCGGTGAACATGGCGTAGTTGGACTCCCCATGGGGGACGTGATAGACCGCGCCCAAGGGATAGCTCAGGGCGTGGACCGCGGCGCAGCCGGCGTTGCCGAAGGCGATGCCGGCGTAGTTGCTGGCCAGGAGGAACTGGGACAGCAGGGGGAAGCGGGCGTCGGGTCCCTGGTCCCGGATGGCCAGATAGCCCTTGAGAATCCAGGCAATGGCCTGGTAGCCGAAGAGCTTTGTGGTGGCGCTGGCCTTGGGGGAGAGGCTGGACTCAATGGCGTGGATCAGGGCGTCAATGGAGCTGGTGGCAAAGACGGAGAAGGGAAGGCCCTTCAGCAGCTCGGGGATGAGGACCGCCTGATCAGCGAACATGCTCTCATGGGCCAGACCTTTCTTGGTCCGGCGGGAGAGGAGCGCCAGGATGGAGATGTTGGTGACCTCGCTGCCGGTGCCGCAGGTGGTGGGGACCAGCACCAGGTCCCGGGCCTTTTGCAGGGGAAGCTTGCCGTCGTAAAGGTCCAGGATGGGGGTGACATGCTGGAGGACCAGGAGCTTGGCGATGTCCAGCACCCCGCCGCCGCCCACGGCAATGACCCGGGTGACCTCCTTGGGCATATCCCGGTAGATGGCCTCCACCATCTCGTCTGAGGGCTCTCCCAGGCCGTATTTCTCCTGGAAGAGGACCGGGCAGGGCAGGTTCAAGGGGGCAAAGTAGGGGGTGTAGAGAAACTCATTGGTGAGGAGCAGGTCCTGGGGACCCAGGTGGAAGTCCTGGGCGAAGGCCTGGCAGGTGTCGTACTGCCAGATGGAGGGATGAATGACAAACTGTGTCATGGGAATGCACCGTGCCTTTCGTTTGGAATCAATAGGTTCTGGGGAAGCGGCGGCGGTACTCCTCCCGCAGGGCGTCCCGGAAATCGGGGTGAGCGATTTCAATGAGGGCTTCCGCCCGCTGGCGGAGAGTTTTGCCCCGAAGCTGGGCGATGCCGTACTCGGTGATGACGTAGTTGACATCATTGCGGGTGGTGGTCACCGCAGAGCCGGGGTCCAGGAAGGGGACGATCTTGGAGACCTTGCCCTTGCCGGTGGTGGAGGGCATGGCCATGATGGCCCGGCCGCCCTTGCTCATATTGGCCCCCCGGACAAAGTCAATCTGGCCACCCACCCCGGAGATCTGCCGCAGGCCCACGGAGGTGGAGACCACCTGCCCCATCAGGTCAATCTGCACGCAGGAGTTGATGGAGACCAGGTTGTCATTCTGGGCAATGACATAGGGATCGTTGACATACTGGACAGGGTACATGGCCACGGCGGGGTTGTTGTCCACGTAGTCGTAGAGGCGGCGGGTGCCCATGAGGAAGGTGGCCACGCTCTGGCCCCGGTGGAGGGTCTTCTTTTGGTTGGTGATGTTGCCCGCCTCGGCCAGCTCCACCACGCCGTCGGAGAACATCTCCGTGTGGATGCCCAGGTCGTTCTTCTCTTTCAGGAACAGCAGGACAGCATCGGGGATGGCGCCGATGCCCAGCTGAAGGGTATCCCCGTCCCGGACCAGCTGGGCCACGTTTTGCCCGATGGCCCGCTCTACCTGGCTGATCTTGGGGGGCGGCAGCTCAATGACGGGGGTGCAGCTCTCCACGATACAGTCAAACCGGGTGACATGGAGGAAGCTGTCCCCCAGGGTCCGGGGCATGTTTTGGTTGACCTGGGCGATGACCAGGTCGGCCTCCTCGGCGGCGGTTTTGGTGTAGTCCACAGAGACCCCTAAGCTGCAGTAGCCGTGCTCATCCGGAGGCGAGACCTGGATGAGGGCCACGTTGGGGTGGAGGTGGTCCCGGAGAAGGGCGGGAATTTCGGAGAAGTAGACGGGGGTGAAGTCGGCCCGCCCTTCCGCGGCAGCGGCCCGGCTGGTGGCCCCCAGGAAAAAGCTGTTGTGGTGAAAGTTTCGGTCGTATGCGGGCTGGCAGTATTCCGCCTTGCCCATGGCCACCATGTGGACGATCTCCACATGCTCATATTGGGCGGCGTTGGCCACCATGGCATCCAGCAGGAGGGAGGGCTCGCCGGTGGCGTGGGCCACCACCACCCGGTCCCCGGAACGAATCCGGCGGACGGCCTGCTGGGGGGGACAGAGGTGCTCTTGATACCAGGTTTTCCAGTCCATGGGAAATCCCTCCTTTGCGTTATCCTTGGTCCCGGGACCGGGCCCGGGTCATAAGAGACCGGGCCTCGGCCAGCAGGGACGCGTCAACGGTGTGGACCAGGATGACCTCCTTCAGATCGGGGAGCAGGGGCATGAGCTGGCCCTCGATCAAGGTCTCGTTGGTCATGGCGGCGGCGGGACAGCCGGCGCACTGGCCCAGCATCCGCAGCCGAAGAATACCGTCCTGGTAGCTCACCAGTTCCACGTCCCCGTTGTGGGTGCGCAGGGCGGGGCGGACCAGTGTCTCCAGAAGTTGTTCCAGCGTTGCAGTCATCGTGATCTCCTCCTGACGTTGGGTGTGGGACGGTCAGTCCTCTTTCACATGGGCGATGCGCTTGGCCAGCTTTTTCTTCCCCTCAATGTCCCCCTGGCGGGCGATCATAACCCGCTGGGCCTGGGGAGAACCGGCCCCGTGGAGGGACTCGGTGCGGTAGCCCACGGCGCCGGAACCCAGGGAGAGGTTTTCGATGAGGCGGAGAATCCGCATGCGATTTTCCGCGGTGGTGCCGGTGCCGTTCTTCATGTATTTGGCCACCCAGGGACCAGTGAATTCCCCCCGGAGGTCGGCCTCGGACAGGCAGGTGCCCACGCTGCCGCCGGCCAGGTCCTCGGCGATGCGGGCCATCTCATAGGGGAAGCGGGTGACGTTCTGCTTACAGACGTTGGCCAGGAGCAGGTCGATAAGGTAGTTGCCGGAGGCGGTTTTGGTCCCCTCGGCGGAGCAGGCGATGCCACAGGAATACATGGTCTCGTTGAGGTGAATCATCTCAATGAGCTTATCCTTGACGTGGCTGGCCTTGGCTACGCCGTTGTAGTCGGCGGCCACGGCGGAGGCGCCGATGAGCACATCCCCCACGCCCACCTTGCAGCCGCCGTAGCTCTGGCGGTGGTAGCCGGCAAACCGCTCCACCATCATGGTGGCAAACTCGGTCTCCCCGTTGAGGTAGATGTTTTCGTTGGGGATGAACACGTCGTCAAAGACCACCAGCAGCTCCACCCCGCCGTACTGGGCGTTGCCCACGTCGATGTCGGTGTTCTCCAGCTTCCGGGTGTCGCAGCTCTGGCGGCCGACGATCATGAACAGCCCCTCGGCGTCGGCGGGGGCGGAGAAGGAGACGGCGTAGTCCTTGTCATCGGGCCCCATGGCCTGGGTGGGCATCACCAGGACCTGGTGGGAATTGCACATGCCCGTCTGATGGGCTTTGGCCCCCCGGACCACGATGCCGTCGGGACGCCGCTCCACCACGTGGAGGAACATGTCCGGGTCCTCCTGCTTGTGGGGGGGCAGGGACCGGTCGCCCTTGGGGTCGGTCATGGCGCCGTCAATGGTCCAGTCCTTGGTCTGGGCCTCGGCCACAAACTTGCGGAAGTTTTCGTGGTAGCTGGTGCCGTACTTCTGGTCAATTTCGTACGTGGTGCTGTACACGGCGTTGATGGCGTCCATCCCCACGCAGCGCTGGAAACATGCCGCAGTGACCTGGCCCAGCAGGCGCTGCATTTTGACCTTGTTGACCAGGTCCTCGGTGGACTGGTGGATGTGGGTGAACCGGTTGATGGTCTCTCCGGTGAGATGGGAGGTGGCGGTCATCAGCGCCTTATAATTGGGACCCTGGGCCAGATCATAGGTCATCCGAACGGAGTTGACCGAGGGGCGGAGGATGGGATCGTCCACGGGGTTTTCCACCCGTTTGCCGAACATGTAGACCCGCAGATTCATGGCCCGCAGGCTCTCAACGTATTCTTTTCCGGTCATCATTGCCATAGTAATTCGTCCTTTCCGTGTTTTGAGATGTGGTTCTCCTAAAGGTGCAAGAATGTATTTGTCAGCGAAGGAGGTGAAATTGCCTTCGCCTATCAATACAAGCAATTATCGTGCCAACTATGGGCAAAAAAGAAAACCAGGCAAAAAAACAGGATAAAAATTTGAAAAAAGAACGGAAAAAGGAAACTCCCCTGGGGCCGGATCAAAGAGAGACCGAGCCACAGGGGAGTTCTTTTGTGACGAAACACAGAGAGAAACCAGGGGCGGGAGGCTATTCTGTTTTGAAAATAAAACACGCCGCAAAACTGAAACACTGGGATCGCCGGGGGAAGGTGTTTTAGAAATGAATCAGTCGGGGGGCAGGCGGCGCTGTGCCTGGTATTTTTTCTTTCGGCGGAGGAGGGTGGCCGGGTCCATTTGGAGCCGGCGGGCCGCGGCCCGGAGGGAGCCCGCCTCCGCCAGGGCCTGGGCGATGAGGGCGGCCTCAAACCGCTCCACCTGGGCCTGGAGGCTCTCTTCCGTAAGAGGGGGACATTCCGGTGCGGGGGCTGGGGACTGGGGGTGTTGGGGCTCTACCCCGTAGGTGGGGGAGATAGTTTTGGGGGTGTGGAGACTGCCGTTGTCCAAAATGGCCAGGTCCTCAGCCTGGATTTCCTCTCCGTCGCTCATAATAAAGGCCCGCTCCATGACGTTGCGCAGTTCCCGGACGTTGCCGGGCCAAGGGTATTGGAGCAGGGTGGCCTCCGCCCCGACGGTAAGGGATTTTTTGTGCTCGTAGGTCTGGTTGAGTTCCTCGATGACGGAGGCGGCCAGTTTGGGGATGTCCAGCTTTCTCTCCCGCAGAGGGGGTACCCAGACGGGAAAGACGCTCAGACGGTAGTAGAGGTCCTCCCGGAAGGCGCCTTCGGTGACGCACTTTTGCAGGTCTCGGTTGGTGGCGGCGATGACCCGGACGTCGATGGGAATGGGCTTGCTGCCCCCCACCCGGGTGATCTCTTTTTCCTGGAGAACCCGAAGGAGCTTGGTCTGGGTGGCCAGGGAGAGCTCACCCACTTCGTCCAGGAAAATGGTGCCCTCGTGGGCCACCTCGAAGAGGCCGGGTTTGCCCTCCCGGTTGGCACCGGTGAAGGCACCCCGCTCATAGCCGAAGAGCTCACTTTCCGCCAGGCTTTCCGGGATGGCGCCGCAGTTGACCCGGATGAAGTTTTTTCGGGCCCGGGGGGAGTTCTGGTGGATGTAGGAGGCAATCCGTTCCTTGCCGGTGCCCGTCTCCCCCTGGATGAGGACCACCGTGTCCAGCTGGGCGGCCCGGCCCACGATGCGCAGGAGGTTCAGGGTGGCTGGGTCCTCCGCCACCAGCTGGGGGGTGTGGAGGAGCTGGTCCCGGATGACCGCGATCTCCTGCTGATAGCGGGCGGAGAGGCGGCGTTGGTGGTCCAAGGTCTCCTGGAGGGCGATGAGCTCAGAGATGTCCCGGACGTTGGTGACCACCAGGCAGATCTGGTCTGTTTGGTCGTAAATGGGGGTGCTGGTGACCACCGCCCGCTTGCCGGTGGTGAAGGTCTGGTTGATGGTGACCGCCTGGCCCTGCGCCAGGGCCTCCAGGGTGGCGGAGTGGGAGATGGTGCCCCGGCGGACCAGTTCCCCCATGGGGACCCCCAGGACCTCCTGGGCGGTTAGGCCGGAGATGACCTCGTAGGAGTGGTTGCACCAGATGGGGCGGGCCTGGGCATCGGTGACGAAAATGCCGTCAAAGGAGCTCTCCAAAATGGCAATGAGACGGGGCAGGGGGTCAAGTTGTTCTGCGGAGAAGGGGAGGGGAAGAGATTGGGGGAGATAGACGCGATTTCGTTTCATGGTTTCACCTCGAGTTCAGGATAGCAAATAGGGGGAGGGGTGTCAAATGGAACCTGGGGAAGCGGCGGGGCGGCCGGGAAACATCGGCCTTGGGGAAGAAAATTTGAAAAATTTTTTGATTTTTTGAAAAAGGGTGTACGAAAACGTCCCCCTCAAGGGGGTGTTTTCCCATAGGGTGAGGAGGGATGACAGTGGGAAAACGAACGGTGAACCGCCGAGCTGTGCTGGAGCAGATGATGGCCCTGGCGGCGGGGGCGGCCAACGACGTGGTGAAGCTGGCCTATTTGACCCAGGAACAGACCCAGGAGATTGACACGTTGGACTTGGGGTGCCTGACGGAGTTTAAGCGGAACAGCAGCGGGGCGGTGGAGGTGAAGCTCACCGACCGGGCGGCGGTACTGGAAAAGCTGCTGGAGCAGCTGAAGGACGAGGAGAACCGGGGCGCGGCGGCCTTTTTAGAGGCGCTGGATCGGCCCCAGGCACCGGAGGGGATGTGCTCCCGGCGATGAGGCTGTGCTTTTCCGAAAAGCAGAAGCGGGTGCTTCGGTGGTGGAATCGGGGCTCTCCGGACGCGGGAAAGGATGCCATCCTCTGTGATGGGGCGGTGCGCAGCGGGAAGACCTTGTGCCTGGGCCTCTCCTTTGTCCTGTGGAGCATGACCCGATTCCAGCGGCAGCAGTTTGCGCTGTGCGGAAAAACCACGGAGTCTGTGCGGCGGAATCTGCTGTCCAGCGTGCTGCCGGTTTTGGAGGGCCTGGGGTTTACCTGGGAGGAGAAACTCTCCCGGAATTGGATGAAGATCCGGTGCGGCGGGGTGGAGAACACCTATTTCCTCTTCGGCGGGAAGGATGAGGGGAGCGCGGCGCTGATCCAAGGGGTGACCCTGGCGGGGGTACTGCTGGACGAGGTGGCGCTGATGCCCCGCTCCTTTGTGGAGCAGGCCTGTGCCCGGTGCTCTGTGACGGGGGCAAAATTCTGGTTCTCCTGCAACCCGGCGGGGCCGGGGCACTGGTTTTATCGGGAGTGGATCTGCAAGGCCCAGGCGCGGAACCTGCTCCACCTGCGGTTCTTTATGGAGGACAACCCCACCCTGTCCCAGGAAACCCGGCAGCGGTATGAGCGGACCTTTCAGGGGGCCTTTTACCGGCGGTTTGTGCTGGGGGAGTGGACTGCGGCGGAAGGGCTGGTCTATGACTTCTTTGAGGAGAGCATGGTGCGGCCGGCACCGGCGGAACCAGCGGACCGGTGGGTGATCTCCTGTGACTATGGGACGGTCAACCCCACCTCCATGGGACTGTGGGGAAAGTGGGGCGGGGTGTGGTACCGGGTGCAAGAGTATTATTACGACGCCCGGGCGGCCCGGCGGCAGCAGACCGACCAGGAGTACGCCCAGCGGCTGCGGGAGCTGGCCGGCGGGCGGGAGATTGAGGCGGTGGTGGTGGACCCCTCAGCGGCCTCCTTTTTGGAGGTGCTGCGGCGGGAGGGCTGGCACGTGAGAAAGGCCGACAATGAGGTGCTCTCCGGCATCCGGCAGACGGCGGATGCCCTGAAGCAGGGGAAGATTGTCATTTGTCCCCCCTGCACCGACGCCATTCGGGAGTTTGCCTCCTATTGCTGGGACCTGTCCGCCGGGGACCGGGACCAGGTGCGGAAGGAATTTGACCACGCCATGGATGAGATCCGGTATTTCGTGGCCACAGTGGTGGCGCCGGAGGAGGGAGAGGACCTCTTCTTTGCCGGATATGTGGAGCGGCACGTTTGAAAGCAGATAGGAGAGGAGTGTGTCATGGGATTTTGGAGAGGAAGAGGAAAGGAGCCCCCGGAGAAGCCGGCACCGGTTCAGCTGCGGCCGGCGGACCGGCATCCCTTTTCCCTGATCGATGGATATGTGCCCCTGCACCAGCCGGAGTTTTCCCTGTACCGGGCCATTCGGGAGGCGGTGCCGGTGGTGGACGCGGCGGTGCTGAAGCTGGTCCGGCTGGCCGGCGGCGTGGGGGTAACCTGCCAGGACAAGGAGGCAGAGCAGGCGCTGAACCACTTTCTCCGCACGGTGCCGGTGGGGTGGAATCAAAAGGGAATCCAGGCTTTCCTGGACAGCTACCTGGACTGCCTGCTCACCTGTGGACGGGCGGTGGGAGAGATTGTCCCCAGCCGGGATGGGCGGGACATTGCCGCTGTGCTGTGCGGGCGGGTGTCGGATGTCCAGGTTAAGGAGGGGGACTCCCCCCTGGAGGTTTTGCTGGCCCTGCGGCGGCCGGACGGCCGGACAGAGGTGCTGCCTCGCCAGGAGCTGCTGCTCTTTACCCCGTACCACCCCAGCCCGGAGCATCCGTACGGGGTGTCCCTGCTCCACAGCCTGCCCTTTTTGTCGGGGGTGCTGCTGAAAATCTATCAGACCCTGGGCGCCAACTGGGAACGGGCGGGCAATGTCCGCTTTGCCGTGGTGTACAAGCCGGGGGAAGAGGCGCTGGACCACCGGCGGGTGCAGGCGAGAAGCCAGCTGCTGGCCCAGCGGTGGGCAGAGGCCATGGAGAGCACCCGGTCCGGGGCTGTGCGGGACTTTGTGGCGGTGGGGGATGTGGAGATCAAGGTCATTGGCGCGGAGTGCGCCATCCCCGACTGCCAGGCACCGGTGCGGATGATTCTGGAGCAGCTGATCGCCCAGACGGGGATTCCTCCCTTCCTGCTGGGGCTGAACTGGTCCTCCACAGAGCGGATGAGCAGCCAGCAGGCGGACATTATGACCAGTGAGCTGGCCGCGCTGCGGCGGACCCTGACTCCGGTGGTGGAAAAGATCTGTACGCTGTGGCTGCGTATGCATGGAAAGGACTGTGCCTTCCAAGTGGAGTGGGAGGAAATTGACTTGCAGGATCAGGTGGAGGAGGCCCGGGCGGCCCTGTACCGGCAGCAGGCGGAACAGATGGCCCGGGAGAGCAAAGATCAGGAAAGACAACAAGAGAAGGAGGAAGCCTATGCAGACAGTGACCAAGGAGGCCCAGGCCCAGGGGAAAACAGCCCCCGTGGAGGAGGAGCTGGCCATCGTGAACCAGAGAAACGGCACCAGCCTGACGGCGGAGGAGGTCTATCTCTTTACCGTGCGCCTGTGCGATAACCAGACAGACCGGGACCAGGAATATTTCAGCCGGAAGGACTTGGAGCGGCTGGCAGAGTTGTTTGTGGGGAAGACGGGAATCTTTGACCACAACTGGAGCGCCCGGGACCAGCGGGCCCGGATTTATCGGACAGAGTTGGTGGAGGAACCGGGGATGCGCTCTGAGGCGGGGGAGCCGGGGTGCTACCTGAAAGGGTATGCGTACATGCTGCGGACCCAGGAGAACGAGGGGCTGATTGCGGAGATTGCAGGGGGCATCAAGAAGGAGGTCAGCGTCAGCTGCGCGGTCTCCCGGTGTGTGTGCTCCATCTGCGGCCATGACATCCATGACCGGGGGCTGTGCAGCCATGTGAAGGGGAGAACCTATGAGGGCAAACGCTGCATTGCACGGCTGGCGGACCCCACCGACGCCTTTGAGTGGTCCTTTGTGGCGGTTCCCGCCCAGCCCAGAGCCGGGGTGGTCAAAGGCTTCCGGGAAGCGGGCACGCTGGAACAGCTGCTGTCGAGTCTGGACCAAGAGGGCCCCTGGCGGGAGGAACTGAAGGCCCTGCGGCGGCAGGCGGAGATGGGGCGGCGGTACCTGGATGGGCTGCGGCAGGAGACGGTCCGGCTGGGCCTTTTGGCAGAGGAGGGCCTGGGGGGTGAGACCCTGCGGGCCATTGCCGATAGGCTGGAAGAGCCGGAGCTGGAACAGCTGCGGGCCTGCTATGCCCGGCGGCTGGAGGAAAAGCTGCCCATGCCGGTGCAGCTGCGGTACGACGGGGGAGAGACGGGCCCGGAGGCAAACGACGGGTCCTTTGTGATTTGAAGAAAGGGAGGAGAACAGCATGAGTGTGGAGTTTGGCGGCATGGGAAGCATGGTGGTAACCATGAAGGCGGCAGCGGTGACCACCGGAGGCATCGCGGGAATGGACGGCAATGACACCGTGCGCAACGCCAACGGCGGCGTGGCGCCGGTGGGCGTGGTGCTGAACAAACGGAGCAATCACGCCGCGGTGCAAATCCGGGGATATGTCCGGGTGAAGTACAGCGGGTCCCCCGCCCCGGTGCTGGGGTGGAACCGGCTGGTGACCGACGGAGCCGGGGGCCTGCGCCCGGAACAGACCGGGGAGACGGGCAGAGCCTGCCTGGTGGTGAACCTGAACACAGAGGAAAAAACCATGGGGTTGTTCCTGTGAGGCGTGAAAGGAGACGGGATGTATGGCATATCAGTTTGAGACGGTGAAGCTGGACAAGGGGATGTACAGCGAAGCGGGGCGGTCCTTTACCAAGGTGCTGGAGAAGTGTGCCCCCTCGGAGCAGTACAAGGGGACGCCGCTGGAGCATTTGGATGCCTTTCAGCGGCAGCTGAAACGGTTTGACATTAAGGTGAAGGGGGCGGACTCCGATGTGGTGTCCAAGTTCTTTGCCAGCTGGGAATCGGCGGTGCTTTTCCCAGAATATGTGGCCCGGGCGGTGCGACAGGGAATGGAGGAGAACAATATTCTGCCCCTGATGACAGCGGCGGAAACCCGGATCAGCGGGATGGATTACCGCTCCATCGCCTCCACCCCCACGGAGGAGGAGAAATCCCTAAAAATGGTGGCGGAGGGGGCGATGATCCCGGAGACCCGGGTGAGCGCCCAGGAAAACCTGGTGAAGCTGCACAAGCGGGGCCGGATGCTGGTGGCCTCCTATGAGGCCATCCAGTTCCAGCGGCTGGATTTGTTCTCGGTCACCCTGCGGCAGATCGGCGCCTACATCAACCGGATGCATGTGGCCGACGCCATTGACGTGATTTGCAACGGGGACGGAAACAAGAACGGCGCCGATCGGTACACCGTGGGGACCAAGCCCATCGCCGGGACAGCGGGGACCCTGAGCTATGACGCGCTGGTGGACTTTTGGAGTCAGTTTGACCCCTATACCATGAATACCCTGCTGGTGGGCGACGCCATGGCCCAAATCCTCAAGCTGGAGGAGATGCAGGACAGCACGGCGGGGCTGGCCTTCCAGGGAACGGGAAAGCTGGTAACCCCCATGGGGGCCACCCTGCTCCGAAGCAGCGCGGTGCCCTCCGGGACCATCATTGGTTTGGACAGGCAGTATGCCTTAGAACTGGTCCGGGGCAGTGAGGTGCTGGTGGAGTATGACAAGCTCATTGACCGGCAGCTGGAGCGGGCGGCCATCACCTCGATTTCTGGATTTGCCAAGGTGTTTCAGCCGGCCTCTAAGGTGCTTCAGATCGGGACAGCGGGGGGAGAAGGATGATTTCTCAGCAGGCAGTGTTGGAGGTGGCCCTGTGCTTTGCCGGACGGGAACTGACGGATGGAGAGGAGAACGTCCTCTCCATCCTGTGCGGCGGCGCGTTGGAGCAGTGGCTGGGGCGCCTACGGGAGGATGTGACGGAAGAGGACTGCCAGGACCTATTGGTGGTGGCCAGTGCCTGGACGGCGCTGGCAGGAATGACAGGGGCTTTGGAGCAGAGTCAGCCCACGCCGCTGTCCTTTTCCGCCGGGGACCTGACGGTGCGGGCCCGGGAGGACCGGACGGGAGACGCCTGTGCCAGGAGCCTACAAAGCCAGGCGGAGCGGCTGATGGAGCCCTATGTACAGGACGGGTGTTTTGCCTTTTTGGAGGTGGAGGGATGAGCTTTGCCGACAGTTTTCAAGCCATTGCGGCCCGGTATGGCCAGACGGTGACCCTGTGGCGGGACGGAGAGAACGTGGGGATGGGACGGGCGGTGCTGCGTCCTTTGCTGGGGGAGGCGCGGCAGTTTGTGCCCACGGATTTGGGCCTGCGCCGGCAGGAAATGGTGCTGTGCCTGGCAGAGGCAAGTCTTCCGCTGGAGGAACAACCGGGAAACTGGGTTTTGCAGCAGGGGGAGAGGTTCTATGGGGTGCGGAACGTGAGCGCCGTGGAGGCGGGACGGGAGCGAATCTATTGGCGGGCCGTTCTGGTCAGGCAGGAGGGAGATGTGACATGACGACGTTGGCCACGATTCGGCAGGCGATGACCGCATTTCTGGCGGAGGCGGGCATTGAGGCCCTCTCCGCCTGGCCCAAGGAGGTCTGGAAGGGGCGGAAGACGCCGGTGGCGGTGGTACAGGTCAAGGAGGTGGAGGCCGGCGTGTCCGGCTTTCAGAACTATCTGGGGCAGACCTATGATCCGGCGGCCCGACAATGGACCGAGCGGTATGGGCGGCGGATCACGGTGAAGTTTGGGGTGACCCTTTACAGCCCAGAGGCGGCAGGGGAGTCAGGCTGCCAGGCCCTGCTGGAGCAGGTGGCACAGGCGCTGATGGAACGGGGACCGGCGGGATTCGCTGTGGAGAAGTGGTCCGCGGGGGAGACTGCCTTCGACCAGGCCAGCGGGATGTTCTGGGGCAAGCTCCAGGCGGTGTGCCGGGGCATGCTGGTGGCAGGAATGGAGGAGAGCGGAGAATTGGAGGGCTTTACGGTGAGAGGAGAGGTGACGCTGTGAGCAGTATGGTGACAACCCATGAACGGCCGGGGGTGTACTCGGTTTATGCGGCCTCGGCAGTGGTCAGTGGAGCGGCCCGCCGGGGGTGGGCTGCCGTGGCGGCCCGGAGCCAGGGGGGAACCCCGGGGAAACTGTATGATTTGGGCCGCTATGAGGAGGCGGAGACCACGTTTGGGAAAGAGGATGCTCTGACCGCGCTGGTGAAGCTCCTCATGGCCAACGGGGCGGCCCGGGTGCTGGCGGTTCCAGTGGAAGAGGAGGCGGACTATCCGGCGGCCTTTGCGCTGTTGGGAGAACAGGAGTCGGTCAAGGTGGTGGTCTGCGACAGCCAGACGCTGTCTGTCCAGCAGGCGCTGCGGGACCAGGTGCTGGCGGATGCCCAGGTCCGTCGGGAGCGGATCGCGGTGGTGCCTGGCGGGGCGGAGGAATCCGTCAGTCAGCTGGTGGCCCGGGCCAAGGAACTCAACAGCGAGCGGGTGGTGCTGGTGGCACCGGGGATATCGGAAGAGGCAGGCGGTGCGCTGGTGGCGGCGGCGGTGGCCGGGGCCATCTGTGGAGAGGGAGACCCCGCCCTTCCCCTGGGCGGCGTGGAGCTGCGGGGGATTCCCGGCCTGGCGCTCCGCTATGGGGAGAGTGAACTGGACACGCTGCTCCAGGGGGGTGTGACCCCGGTGGAGCTGGCGGGCGGCGTGTGTTCGGTGGTCCGCGGCGTGACCACTCGGACCACCACCGGAGGCGTTTCCGACAGCACATGGCGGGAGCTGACCACAATTTTGGTGGTGGACGATGTCATCCCCGGGGTGAGAAATGCCCTGCGGGCCAAGTTTCCCCGGGCCAAAAACACGGCCCAGACCCGGGGGGCGGTACGCTCCCAGGTGATTTTGGAGCTGGAGCGGAAGCTGGCCTCGGAGATCATCACGGGGTATGGAGAGGTTACCGTCCAGCCGCTGGAGGAGGCGCCCACGGTGTGCCTGGTGACCTTTTCCTTTACGGTGGCCCATGGACTCAATCAGATCTGGCTGAGCGCCCAGATCACCGTGTGACAGGGGGGGTTAGGATATGGCGGCAAATTTGATTCCCACCAGCAGTGACATCTATCTGGAGGTGGATGGGAAAAAAGTGGCGGTGGTTCAGAGCTATACGGCCCAGTCCACCAAGTCCAGCACCACGGTGGAGGCCTTTGGAGAACGAGAACCAGTGGCCACAATTCCGGGGCAGAGCCGGCATGTGTTGGAGCTGACCCGAATCTATGCCACGGATGAGGCTTTGGCAGACGGGATTCATTTCCATGACCTGGAGGATTTCAGTCTGGTGATCTGCAAGCCGGACCGGCGGGTGATTTACAGCGGGTGTCAGTGGAGCAAGATTGGAGAGAGCGGCACGCTGGGCGCCGCTGTGGTGGAAAAGGTCACGGTAATGGCGGGGAGGAGGATTGAGACAGCATTATGAAGAGCCCTGATTGGCTGCGAATTCTGACCGCCTCCCCCCGGCAGCGGCTGCCGGGCGGGGTCCAGCTGCGGCTGCTGACGGCCCAGGAGGTTCTGGAGGCCCGGCGGGAGGCGACAGCGCTGGCGGGGGAGGACAGAGACCGGGCGCTGTGCTCCAACGCCTGCCTGGTGGCCCGGGCGGTGGTGCGCCGGGGGCGTCCGGTGTATGGGTCCGGGGAGGAGGTTCTGCACAGGCTGACGGTGGGCCAGGTGGAAACTCTGGCCCGCCGGTGGATGGCGTTTTACCAGGAGGAGGGTCTGGGGACCGGACTGGAGAGGAGCCGGCTGGACCAGCTAAAAAAAGCCTGGAGCACATGCCGCGGCAGCGCCTTCGGTGGCATGTGCTCAAATGTTTTGGGGCGCTGCCGACGGAAGAACGGGCCAAGGCGATGAGGGAGGAGGACTACCTGTGGTGCGCGGTCAACCTTCTGTTGGATGAAGAGGAAGTGGCCCGTCAGCTGTGCCCTCAGTGCCGGGGGGCGGCGGAGAGGGCCCGGTGCCCGGTGTGCGGCCGGGAGACGGGAGAGATGGTCCGGGAGGAGAATCCCACCTTTGACTGGGCCCGGTTTCAGGCATTGAAGGAGGGGGCCTGTGATTGATTATTTGGAGACCCTGTTGGCGGAAGAGGAGGAGTGGGAATCTGCGTTGGGACTGCCCCGTTGGCCGAGGAGAGGGAGAGAAAACGAATTTCTCCCGGAAGACAGGGAACGGGAGACGACTCCGGCACCAGACGTAGGCCAGCGTGGGGCTGCTGCGGAGGCGTGGAGTCTGGAGGAACGCCGACCGATCGGGGGAGAGGATGTGCTGGAGACCATAGAGCAGGCGGCGCAGGAGATGGTCAGCCTGACGGAACAAGTACGGCCCCGGCCGGAGGGGTGGTCGCTGTACGCGCAGCTGGGACAGGCCAGGCAGATCGCCCAGGCGGCAATGGGAGGACGGGAAGTGACGCCTTTTGCGTTGACGGAATCCCTGGAGCAGAGAACGACAGCCGATTGGGAAGAATTGGACCGGGCGGTGCAGCGGGATGCCCGGCGGTATGACGGGGGATTTTTCCTCTATTGACCAGAGAGAAAGGAGACGGCAGGGTGGAACTGACGCCGATGCAGTATAAGAGCTATGTCTGGCCCCACAACCCGAGAACCTATACCATTCAGTATGTGCGAAAGGTGGCGGTTCACAAAGTGCCCTTTGGACGGTATGCCATGCAGGACCTGGGGCTGGGCCGGCGGGTGATGAAGGGAGAGGGGGAATTTTACGGGGCAGGCGCCTATGAGGAGTTTAAGAAGCTGGCCTCTGTGTTCTATCACAGCGGACCGGGGACCTTGATCCATCCTGTATGGCAGAGTGCCAAGGCGTACTTTGTGGACTTGACCCTGGCCCAAGAGCCAAGGCAGGACCAGGACTATGTACGGTATACCTTCACGTTTTGGGAGGACAATGACCGGTACCGGGAGCAGCTGGAACCTGTCCGTCCAGAGGCGGGAGGCGGCGGACAGACAGCGGGAGGGGAAGCGTCAGAGGCGGCGGTGTATCATACGGTGGTCTCGGGGGAGACCCTGTGGGGCATTGCGCGGGCCTGGGGCATGACCCTGGGGGAACTGTTGGTGTTGAATCCGCAGATCAAGAACCCCAATGTGATCCAGCCGGGACAGCGTCTGCGGGTGAGGGGGTGAGGGAATGGAATGGACCATGCTTTGCTATGACGGGACGGAGTACACCTTGCCCACGCCGGTGGCCTGGCGGCTGAACTATGGGCTTGGCACCCCCTGTGACAGCGTTTGGGTGAAGACGCTGTGGTCGGCGGGGCAGGAGAGCCGGCTGGCCGATGGAACCCGGCTGCGGGTGACCGAGAAGGGGGAGACGCTGTTTTTCGGGGTGATTGACGAATGTGAAACCCAGTGGTCTCCGGCTGGATGTGTGGCAGAGATCACAGGGCGGGGGCTCCAGGCGCTGCTGCTGGACAATCAGGCGGAGGCGGCGGACTATGGACAGGCGACGCTGGCGGAAATTCTGCGGCGGTATGTCACCCCCTATGGAATTGGATTGGAAAAAGCAGTGTCGCTGCCGGCGGTACAAGGCTTTTCGGTGGCTTCGGGGAGTAGCTGCTGGAAGGTCCTGTATACATTTGCCCGTTACTATGCAGGCGTGACACCGCGGTTTACCCGGGCGGGGAAGCTGGCGCTCCACCCCTGGGAGGATAAAACCCCGGCGGCGCTGGATGAGGCCGCGCCGGTGACAAGGGTGGTCCGGCGGGACCAGCGGTATGGGGTATTGTCCCAGGTCACGGTAAAAGATGTGACGGGGTGGACCCGGCAGACAGAGTTCAATGAGGACTTTCGGCGGCGGGGAGGCCAGTGCAGCCGGGTGATTTTGCTGCCTAAGGACACCGGCTTTCAGGCCCGGCGGTATCAGGCGAAGTTCCAGTTGGACCGGTCGGCGGCGGAGAGGCTGGTCATAGAAGTGACGGTGGCGCTGCCCTTTGCCGCCTGGCCAGGGGACCTGGTGCGGCTGACCCGAACGGGATGGAGCGGGAATGGAACGTATCGGGTGCGAGAGAGCCGGGTCTGCCTGGGGGAGCTGGGGCATGAGACCACCCTGGTGCTGGGAGACCCTCAGGGGGTTTTATAAAGGAGAGAAAAGGAGGCAATCTCATGTGGATGGCAAGAGGACAGCAGGAAACCCGGCTGCAGGAGCCTGGGGCAGAATGGGGAGAAGTGACGTTATCCGGAGACACAGTGGGGGTGTCTCTGGCGGGGGAACGCCGGCGGGTTCGGGTTTGTCTGCCGGGCGGGTATCACTGGGTTCCTGACCGGGGAGAGACGGTGCTGGTGGTGAAGAGCGGGCCGGAGGAGGCCCCCTGCGTGGTGGGTGGCCAGGTGGAGGAAAGCATCCGGCCCGGAGAGGTGTGGATCTCCGTGGCGCCAGGCGCGGGGATTCGGCTGACGAAGGAGGGGACCATCCAGCTCCAGGGAAGGGTGGAGGTGGAGGGGTCGCTGTGGCTCCAGGGACAGGAGGTGAGGGGATGACGGTGACCCAGCTGCGGGAAGGGGATTACCGCCCCGATGGAGCGGGGGGCTTTGCCCTTGCCACGGGCGGGGCAGGGGTACTGGAGCGGGTTCTCTTTCTGCTCACAGCCCGTCGGGGCGGATTTCCCCTGCTGCCGGAGGTGGGCAGCCGACTGTATCTGCTGTCTCGGGCGCGGCCCTCGGCCCGGGGAGCACTGGGGGCCAGCTATGCCGCGGAGGCCCTGGCGGGGGAGGAAAACCTGCGGGTATTGGGCGCGGTTTGGACGGAGGAAACCCGGACGCTGACCGTGGAACTGGAGTGGCAGGGAGAACCCATGCAGGCGGTGCTGGACGCGGCGGCGCTGGGGTGGCAGGACAGGAAAGAGGACCGACAGGAGGCGGGAAGCATATGAAAACAGTGGAAGAAATTTACCGGGAGATGATGGATCGGTTTTCTCAGGAGACCGGAATGGAACCCAACGGCACGGGAGAGATGGCGGTGCGGATGTATGCCCTGGCGGCACAGGTCTATGGGCTCTATGAGGAGCTGGCCTGGACCTGCCGGCAGTGTTTTCCCCAGACGGCCACAGGGGAAGAACTGGAAAAGCATGGGTTTCTGCGGGGGATTGCCCGAAACCCTGCCCGGCAGGCCAGTGGGACCCTCCGCTTCTCTGTCCAGGAGGCGGTGGAGGAGGATTTGGAGATTGCCCAAGGGACGGTGTGTATGACGGCGGGGCTGGTGGCTTTTGAGACCACCCAGGCCGGGGTGCTGCCTGCGGGGGAGCTATCTGTGGACCTCCCGGCCCAGGCGGTGGAACCCGGGCCGGGGGGCAATGTGTCCGCCGGGACGGTACGCACCATGGCGGTGGCGCCGGTGGGGGTGGCCGCCTGTACCAATCCGGTCCCGTTTACAGGGGGGCGGGAGGAAGAAGGGGACGAGGAACTGCGGGCCCGGATTCTGGCCACTTACCAGCAGCTACCCAACGGCACCAATGGAGCCTACTATGCCCAGGAGGCCTTGGCGGTGGAGGGGGTGACTGCGGTGCGGGTTCTGCCCAAAAACCGGGGAATGGGTACGGTGGATGTGATCATTGCCGGGGTGGAGGGCCTGCCGGGGGAAGAGCTCCTCAGGCAGGTCCAGGAGCGGTTGGAGCAGAAGCGGGAGATCGCGGTGGACGTGGCGGTTTTGGCGCCGGAACCGGTGGCAGTACGGCTCATTCTCTCTGTTAAACCAAAGCCCGGACTGCTGCCTGGGCCGGTGATTGCCCGGGTACAGGAGGCCATGGAGACCTGGTTTGACGGAAGCATGCTGGGCCGGGACCTTCTTCTGGCACAGATTGGGCAGCGCATTTACCAGGTGGAGGGGGTTGACAACTACCGGATTGAAGGCCCGGCCAACGATGTGGTGGTGGCAGAAAACCAGCTGCCGGTGCTGGAGTCTGTCTCTGTGGAGGAACTGCGATGAGTCATGGACAGAACTTGCGGGATCTGCTGGCCCCGCTGGGGGTTTACCGATGGGAGGGCTCCTTCCAGTGGGGGGAACTCCAGAGCGAAGGGGAGGCGCTGGACCAGGTGGCGGAGCAGGTGGCCCTCCTCCAGCGGGAGATGAATCTGTACACGGCCCAGGCGGAAGGGCTGACAGGACTGCTGGAGCTGCTGGGACTGGAGCGCGCAGGGGAGACCTTGGAAGAACTGCGCCAGACGGTGGCCTCGCTGCTTCGCATTGGGGGGGACAGCTTTACCCTGGCGGCCATGAACGATACCCTCCGGGGCTGTGGAATCCCGGCCCAGGTGGAGGAGACGGAGGACCCGCTGGAGGTGGTGGTTTCCTTTCCCGGTGTGGAGGGGATCCCGGCGGGATTTGAGCAGACAAAGGCCCGGATTGAGGAGATTCTGCCCTGTCATCTCTTGGTGAAGTACCAATTTTCGGACAGCGTGTAACCCGTGTCGGTCTCCTGGGCGGCTGGGGAAAGAAATCCTGGAAGAGCAGGGCGCCGTTGGGAAGCGGGGAGTCTGCCGGGAGCGGGCGCATGGGCACACAAGCCATGGTGCCGAAGTCACAGACGGACCCTAAATTTTGTGCAATAATTTTCCCAGACAAGTCTTGACGGAGACAGTGCCCGGGTGCTATGATGTGGGTGCTGATTCGAAGGAAACACAATATCGTGTGTTTTTGTGATAGGAAAACCACAAGATGCTCCCGGCGGAGATGGGAGTTTGGATAAGAAGGAGAGACGCTCGATGACCACGGTACAACAGATTCGGAAGCGGGACGGAAGAGTGGTCCCCTTCCATGAGAATAAGATTGCAGACGCCATCAACAAGGCGTTTGAGGCCACCTATAAACCGGGCTATGAGGAGACCGCGGCCAAGCTGGCCCATGAGGTGGCCTCTGTGCTGGAGGTAGAAGGGGGAAACTGCCCCGATGTGGAACATATCCAGGATATCGTGGAACGGGTGCTGATGGACAATGGCTATGTTCAGACAGCCAAGGCGTATATCCTCTACCGCTCCGAGCGGAACCGGGCCCGGGAGATGAACACCCGCCTGATGAAAATTTACGAGGACATTACCTTCTCCTCCGCCAAGGACAGCGACATTAAGCGGGAGAACGCCAACATCGACGGAGACACTGCCATGGGCACTATGCTCAAGTACGGCAGCGAGGGGTCGAAGCAGTTCTATCAGATGTTTGTGATGAAGCCGGAGCATGCCCGGGCCCACACCAGCGGGGATATCCACATCCATGACATGGACTTTGCCCCTATGGGGACCACCACCTGTACCCAGATTGACTTGATTAAGCTCTTTGATGGGGGCTTCTCCACAGGGCACGGCACACTGCGGGAGCCCAACGACATTGCCTCTTATGCAGCCCTGGCCTGCATCGCCATTCAATCCAATCAGAACGACCAGCATGGCGGGCAAGCCATTGTGAACTTTGATTATTCCATGGCCATGGGAGTGCGGAAGACGTTCCAGCGGATTTATCGCCAGAATCTGGCTCGGGCGGTGATGCTGCTGGAGGATCAAACAGACCCTGAAAGCGAGATCAAGGCCAATATCCAGAAGATTAAGGAAGAGACCGGCCTGTATCCCAAGCTGGAGGACTGTGAGGAGTATTTCCAGGCGGAGATGCCCTTTTTGCTGGCCCATTACAGCCAGGATGAAGCGGAGATGCGCAAGTGCCAGGCCTTTGCCCATTATCGGGCCACCAAGGAGACCGACCGGGCGACCTATCAGGCCATGGAGGCCCTGATCCACAACTTGAACACCATGCACTCCCGGGCAGGGGCTCAGACGCCTTTCTCTTCGATTAACTATGGGATGGACACCACGCCGGAAGGCCGGATGGTGATGAAAAATATCATGCTGGCTACCGAGGCCGGCCTGGGCAATGGGGAGACCCCCATCTTCCCCATCCAGATTTTCCGGGTGAAGGACGGGGTCAACTACAATCCTGGGGAACCCAACTATGATCTGTTCCAACTGGCCATCCGCTGCTCGGCCAAGCGGCTCTTCCCCAATTTCTCCTTTATTGACGCGCCCTTCAATCTGCAATATTATAAAGAAGGACATCCGGAGACGGAAATTGCCTACATGGGCTGCCGGACGAGAGTTATTGGCAACGTGGTGGACCCGGAGCGGGAGATCTGCAACGGGCGGGGCAACCTGTCCTTTACCACCATTAACCTGCCCCGGCTGGGGATCAAGGCCAAGGGAGATATCAATACCTTCTTTGAGAGCTTGGATCACATGATGGACCTGTGCGTGGATCAGCTGCTGGAGCGGTTTGAGTTCCAGTGCCGGAAGAAGGTCAAGAACGCGCCCTTCCTGATGGGGCAGGGGGTTTGGATTGACTCGGATCAGCTGGACTGGGATGATGAGGTCCGGGAAGTGCTGAAGCACGGCACCCTGTCTGTGGGTTTCATTGGCCTGGCAGAGACCTTGAAGGCGCTCATTGGGGAGCACCACGGGGAGAGCGAGCGGGCCCGGGTGCTGGGCCTGGAGATCATCGGACACATGCGGGCCCGAATGGATGAGGAGAGCAGAAAGCGCAACCTGAATTTCTCCCTGCTGGCCACGCCCGCGGAGGGACTGTCGGGCCGGTTTGTCAAGATCGACAAGGAGAAGTACGGCGTCATGGAGGGGATTACCGACCGGGATTACTACACCAATTCGTTCCATGTGCCGGTGTACTACCCCATCTCCGCATATGACAAGATTGCTATTGAGGCGCCTTATCACGCCCTGACCAACGCCGGTCACATCAGTTATATTGAGATGGACGGAGACCCCACGGAGAACTTGGACGCCTTTGAACGGGTCATCCGGTGTATGAAAGAGAAGGGAATCGGCTACGGTTCGGTCAACCATCCGGTGGACCGGGATCCGGTGTGTGGATTCTCTGGGATCATCGGGGACCAGTGCCCTGGCTGCGGACGCCATGAGGACGACGGCGTGCCCTTTGAGCGAATCCGTCGGATCACCGGTTACTTGGTGGGGACCCTGGATCGGTTTAACAACGCCAAGCGGGCGGAGGAACATGACCGGGTGAAGCATCACGTGTGAGATTTCTGCCCAAGGCGGTATATGACATACAATTTGAAAGAAATCATGCAAAAAGAGACTTGAAGTTTTCAAGCCTCTTTTTCACTTGCAAGTTTTTTTGCAAAGGTTGTGAAAAGGTTGTGAGAAAAGGAACAAAAGAGAGACGAAAAGCCTGGGAAAATGTCAGATTTTTAGGGGAAAGTATACAAAAACTTTTGGCCAGTTGTGGAATTGGGCTTGCAAATCGTGTGCCAGGGGACTATAATTTAACCGATAATGTTTTGCACGCCACGGGGAAAATGAAAGATAAGATAAAAAAACTGTAAAGATGATAAACGAAATCCCCGTCAATCAAAGGAGTGAAGATAATGACCGAGTTCAAGTCAGGTGTTGACCTATCCCTGATGGAAGGCGTATTGCGCCAATATCAGGAGGATGCCACCAGTCTGATCATGATTCTCCAGCAGGCCCAGTCGATTTATGGCTATCTGCCTCAGGAGGTCATCTACCATGTGGCCCAGCGCACGGGCAACAGCCCGGCCAAAGTGATGGGAGTAGCCACCTTTTACAGCTATTTCCGCTTGCAGCCCATGGGGACGTATCAGATCATGCTCTGTGATGGGACGGCCTGCCATGTCAACGGATCAGAACGCATTCGGACCGCCATTACCCAGGAACTGGGAATCCACAATGGGGAGACCACGGAAGACGGAATGTTTACCCTCAACGAGGTGGCCTGTCTGGGCTGCTGCTCCCTGGCCCCGGTGATGATGATTAACGGCGATACCTATGGGAATCTCACCCCGGAGAAAACCATTAAGATTCTCCGCCAGTTGCGCCAGCGGGAAGCGGGCAATGGCATCCGTATCCTGGTGGGGCAGGGCAGCTGCGGGGTTTCCGCCGGCGCGGCCCGGGTGGCCAAAGTGCTTGCCGGCCACATGACCGCCACCGACAGCTTTACCGTGGAGACCACGGGCTGCATCGGTATGTGCTATTTGGAACCCATCGTGGATATTTACGAGGGAGAGCAACTGCTCCACCGCCTGGTGCGGGTCACGGAGACCGACGCGCTGGGGATCGTGGAAGCGGTGCGGAAAAAGGATTTTTCCAAGCTGGAGGCCATGTTCATCAGTGATGAGGACGCCCGGTTCCTGAAAAAACAGAAGCGTGTGGCCCTGCGCAACTGCGGCGTGGTGGACCCCACCAGCATTGACGACTACATCAACCATGCCGGTTACCAGGCCCTGGACAAAGCCCTGAAGATGAAGCCGGAAGAGGTGATCGAGGAGATCAAGGTCTCCGGGCTGGCAGGCCGCGGCGGAGCGGGCTTCCCCACCTGGTTTAAGTGGGACGCCGCCCGGAAGGCGGAAGGGGAGCAGAAGCACCTCATCTGTAACGCCGACGAGGGCGACCCCGGCGCGTTTATGGACCGGGCGGTGATTGAGTCCGACCCCCATACCCTGATCGAAGGCATGCTCATCGGCGCCTATGCCATTGGGGCCAGCGACATGTATGTATATATCCGGGCGGAGTACCCTCTGGCGGTGGAGCGGCTGAGTCAGGCCATTGAACAGGCCCGTAGCCGCGGCCTGCTGGGGAAGAATATCTTGGGCACGGACTTTTCCTGTGACCTGAACATCAAAATTGGCGCCGGCGCTTTCGTGTGCGGTGAGGAGACCGCCCTGATTGAATCCATGGAGGGCAAGCGAGGCATGCCCCGGCTGAAGCCGCCCTTCCCGGCCCAGAGCGGCTATCTGAACGAGCCCTCCAATATCAACAACGTGGAGACCTTTGCCAACGTTGCCTGGATCATTCAACATGGCGGGACGGCCTTTGCGGCCATGGGCACGGAGAACTCCAAAGGCACCAAGGTCTTTGCTCTCACCGGCAAAGTCCAGCGGGGCGGCCTGGTGGAGGTTCCCATGGGGAACTCGCTCAAGGATGTTATTTTTGACATTGCCGGCGGCATTAAGGACGGCCGGGCCTACAAAGCGGTGCAGATGGGCGGTCCCTCCGGCGGCTGTATCCCCGCGGCCTTGATGGATACCCCCATTGACTATAAGGCACTGTCGGCCACTGGCGCGATCATGGGCTCCGGCGGCATGGTGGTGATGGATGACAGTACCTGTATGGTGAACATCGCCCGCTTCTTCCTGGACTTTACCGCCCGGGAATCCTGCGGCAAGTGCGTCCCCTGCCGGATTGGCACCACCCGCATGATGGAGATCCTCAACCGAATCTGCGAAGGGGAAGGACAAGAGGGGGACATCGAGCTGCTGGAAGAGCTGTGCGTCAGCATCAAGGATGGTGCGCTGTGTGGCCTGGGCCAGACCGCGCCCAACCCGGTCTTGACCACCATTCGGTATTTCCGGGAGGAGTATGAGGCCCACATCCGGGATAAGAAATGTCCCGCCCATGAATGTTCGGCGCTGCTGACCATCTCCATTGACCCGGCCAAATGTACCGGTTGCACTGTCTGCGCCCGGAAGTGCCCGGTGGAGTGCATCAGCGGGACCCGGAAAGAGCCCCATGTCATTGACCAGTCGGCCTGTATCAAGTGCAAGCAGTGCGTCAGCTCTTGTAAGTTTGGCGCCATTGTGGTGGACTAAGAAGGGAGGGGCATAGAATGAAAACGAGAATTAAAGTCATTATTAACGGTAAGATTTGTACTGGCAGAGCTGGTCAGACCCTCCTGGAAATCGCCCAGAACAACGGCATTGAGATCCCGAACCTCTGCCACAACGGAGAACTCAAGCATTACGGCGGCTGCAGCCTCTGTGTGGTGGAAGCGGAGGGAAGCCCCAAACTTCTGCGGGCCTGCTCCACGGTGGCGCAGGATGGCCAGGTGATCTATACAGAATCGGAGCGGGTGGTTCGGACCCGGAAAACCAGCATCGAGCTGCTCATGAGTGACCACGACGGCGACTGCCGGGGTCCCTGTGTGCTCAACTGCCCCGCCAGCGTCAATGCCCAGGGATATGTCCAGGCCATTGCCCGGGGGGATGACAAGGAAGCCGTGCGGATCATCAAGGAGCGCCTGCCCATGCCAGCCTGCATTGGGCGGGTCTGTCCCCATCCCTGTGAGGATGGCTGCCGGCGCCAGATGGTGGAGGAGTCCATCTCCATTGCCTACTTGAAATATTTTGCGGCGGATCGGGTGATCCAAGCCGGCGGGTATCTTCCGCCCAAAGCGGCGGCCACCGGCAAGCGTGTGGGAATCATCGGCGGCGGCCCGGGCGGCTTAACCGCAGCCTACTACCTGTCCTTGAAGGGGCACCGGGTGACCGTTGTGGACGCGATGCCCCAGATGGGCGGAATGCTTCGGTACGGAATCCCGGAATACCGGCTGCCCAAACGGGTGCTGGACGAGGAGGTTGCGGAGATTGCCTCCCTGGGTGTGGAGATGAAGAACAATTTCCGCATCGGTACGGATGTGACCTTTGAGGAATTTAAGAACAGCTATGACGCGGTGGTTTTGGCCATTGGCGCGTGGGAGAGTATGCCCATCGGCTGTCCTGGGGAAGAGCTGGACGGCGTGATGGGAGGCATTGACTTCCTGCGCCAGGTAGCCATGGGGGAGAAGCCCGCCATTGGCGACCAGGTGGCTGTGGTGGGCGGCGGCAACACCGCCATGGACGCCTGCCGGACTGCGGTCCGCCTGGGGGCGAAGGAGGTCTATGTGGTCTACCGCCGGACAGAGGCGGAGATGCCTGCGGAACAGCTGGAAATTGACGAGGCCCGGGAAGAAGGCGTGATCTATAAATTCTTGACCAACCCCGCAGAGATTATCGGGGAAAATGGCCGGGTCAAGGAGATCAAGCTCCAAGTGATGGAACTGGGCGAGCCCGACGAAAGCGGCCGCCGCCGTCCTGTGCCTGTGGAAGGGAAGTTTGAAACCCTGCCGGTTACCTGTGTCATCAGCGCCATTGGGCAAAAGGCCAACGTAGCGGGCTTTGAGGGGATTGAACTCAACCGGAAAGGCATTATTTCGGCGGATGAGACCAGTTATCGGACCTCTATGCCAGGGGTTTTCGCCGTGGGAGATGCCACAAACCAAGGGGCGTCCATTGCCATTGAGGCCATTGGCGAGGCCCGCCGCTGCGCCAAGGTGGTGGACCTGTACCTCAACGGCGTGCAGGTGCCCTATCAGAAGACCTATCTCTCGGTGAAGAAGGTGTCTCCTGAATACTTTGCCGATTATATTAAGCTGCCCCGGGCCAAGATGCCCACCCGTCCCCCGGAGGAGCGGAAGCACGACTTTCAGGAGATCAATCTCGGCTTCTCCGAGGCCCAGGCCCGGGCGGAAGCGGCCCGCTGTCTGGACTGCGGCTGCCATGATTTTGCCGAATGTAAGCTGATCCGCTGTGCCAATCTGTATGAGCTTCAGCCAGAACGGATTGAGCGGATCAAAGGCAATGGGAAGGGAAAGCTCCATCCCAGCTATAAGGAAAAACGCTTGGTGGCCATTGAACGGGACCAAGGCAAGTGTATCCTGTGCGGCCAGTGTGTCAGAATGTGTGACGAGGTGGTGGGAAAGGGAATCCTCGGCTTGGTAGGCCGCGGTTTTGATACTACCATCCGACCTGAGTTCCAGCAGAGCAATGTGATCCGGGAGTGCGTTGACTGCCTCAAGTGTGCAGAAGCGTGTCCCACAGGGGCTCTTCGGATTCGGGAGAACGAGTTGGAAGATTGATTGGTCCTTCGTAGAAAGACACCCCCAACGCGGAAAACCAAATTTTCCGCGTTGGGGGTTTTTGTTGCGAGTGATGTTTTCATGGTGGGAGTTCCGTGTAAAATCCGTGGGAAATTGCGGAGCAAAGTATTGGCGGACAAGGAGGTTCCCCAGAAGAAGGTTCTGAGCCTGGTGCTCTGTGTGGCTGTGATGCTGTCTGT
>OIWP01000119.1_pt1 | contig 114296 bp, 105 predicted proteins | sample 1587661 | NCBI WGS metagenome assembly OIWP01 (sample SAMEA3888899, study PRJEB22519) | human gut metagenome | biome: human gut; feature: human-associated habitat; material: faeces | place: Denmark | collected 2010 | reverse complement strand
CAGGAGGCAAACTGCGGGGCAAATGCCAGCAGTAATACCATCAGTACCGCAGCCATAATGGCAAAAAATACGATCGCACCACCGATGACTTTTCCGATCCGTTCATTTCTGTTCTCTCCTAAATAACGTCCGATCAGAACCGTCACGCCCATCGTCAGTTCGGAGATTACGAATGTCACCAGATTAATGACATTACTTCCTGTCGATACTGCCGAGATCCCGGCATCTGTTCCAAACTGTCCGACTACTAAAAGGTCCACCGCTCCATACATTGCCTGCAATACCAATGCTCCTAAGATCGGTATCATAAAACGTATCAGCTTATTCGCAATATTCCCCTGCGTAAAGTCGCCTGCTAATACTTTTTCTTCCATTGTAACTTACTACTCCTTTTGTATCTTTCTATAATCCTGCTTTTTTCTATTGGAAATATTTTTTGCAGTATTCTAAGGATAAATCCATAAATGTCTGCATTTTGTCCAAATCTCCATATAACAGATGATTTGAATGTGGGAACTCGACATAATCATACGATACCCCATTCTTTTCCAATGCATCGATCAGGTATTCTTTCTGATCTGCCGGAACACAGTGGTCTTTCAGCCCGTACCCGATCAGTGTCGGTACGGAATCCTCACCGACCAAACATGTCGGTGATATTTTTTTTATTTCCTGCCGGTATTCCTGCGCACTCAGTTCCTTTCCGGTCATCATCCGGTAAAATTCTTCGTTTGCACTGATAATGGACAAATTCTTATCCACACGCATCGTACAGACACCACCCGGAATTGCAGCAGGCAGTCTGATGGCAGGCGCAGTGCCATACTATTATCCGCTGGTGGCAGAACACGACTTTCTTCCATATGTAAAGGATATTCCGGAAGAAGTTGCAAAGAAAGCAAAATACATGGTAGTTTCTCTGCCCTCCAATCCGGTAGGAAGCATTGCAACACCGGGATTATATGAAGAAATCATTGCCTTTGCGAAGAAATATGATATTTTGATCATTCATGACAACGCATACAGTGATATCATCTTTGACGGAGCACATGGCGGAAGTTTCCTTGCAACAGAAGGAGCGAAAGAAATCGGCGTGGAATTTTTCAGCCTTTCGAAATCCTTCAATGTGACAGGAGCAAGAATCAGTTTTCTGGTTGGACGTCCAGATGTGATCGCGGCACTTCGCAAGCTGAGAAGCCAGATCGATTTTGGAATGTTTCTGCCAATTCAGAAGGCAGCGATCGCAGCATTGAATGGCCCATTGGAAAGTGTGCAGGAGCAGTGCAGAATGTATCAGGAAAGAAGAGATGCACTCTGTAATGGCCTTCGTGAAATCGGATGGGACCTTCCGAATGGCAAGGGAACGATGTTCGTATGGGCAAGAATCCCGGGAGGACGTACAGACAGTATGGCATTTTGCATGGAACTGATGGAAAAAGCCGGTGTTATTGTGACTCCTGGTGCAAGCTTTGGACCGCATGGTGAAGGATATGTACGTTTCGCTCTCGTCCTGCCACCGGAAAAAATCCGCGAAGTTGTAGAAGCTATCCGTAAAAGCGGAATCTGAGAAAGTAAACGAAGCATATTAAAAAATGCATTCATAATAAATTAAGAACAGAAATTCACATAATCACAGTACTTTTGACACAAAGTAACAGAGTGGAAAGGTAGATTTTCCCGATTTGTGTCCGTACTGTGATTTTTTTCGATTTTTTTAGAAAATATAAATTAGATGTTGACAAACAATTACGACAGTGCTATCTTAACAGTATAGATGTTAGCACTCTTCATTAATGAGTGCTAACAGACTAATAGGAAAGGAGCTGAGAACATGGATGAACAATTGACGGATCGTAAGAAAAGAATTCTGAAAGCGATCATCAAGACATACATGGAAACGGGCGAACCGGTAGGATCCAGGACAATATCCAAGGATGCAGACCTGAATGTCAGCTCAGCAACGATCCGAAATGAAATGTCTGACCTGACAGATATGGGCTACATCGTTCAGCCACATACATCGGCAGGAAGAATCCCTTCTGATAAAGGCTATCGGCTTTATGTGGATGAATTGATGAGAGAAAAGGAAGATGAAATTGCAGAAATCCGTAATCTGATGATTGAGAAGACCGATAAAATGGAAAAAGTGCTTAAGAATGTAGCACGTGTCCTGGCTTCCAATACCAATTACGCGACGATGGTTTCAGTTCCTCAGTACAGCGGCAATAAATTGAAATTTATTCAGCTGTCCCGTGTCAATGAGCTGCAGTTAGTAGCTGTGGTTGTCTGCGAAGGAAATGTCATCCGTAATCAGATCATTGATCTGGATGAAGAAATGGATGATGAGACACTTCTGAAGCTGAACCTTCTTCTTAATACCAATCTGAATGGCCTGCCGATACAGGACATTAATCTGGGCATGATTGCCAGACTGAAAGAACAGGCAGGAATCCACAGTGGACTGGTAGCAAGAGTGCTGGATGCAGTTGCAGCAACCATTCATGTCGATGAAGACGATCTGGAAATCTATACGTCCGGTGCAACGAACTTCTTTAAATATCCGGAACTGTCGGATAAGACCAAAGCCACTGAGCTGATTTCTACTTTTGAAGAGAAACAGCAGTTGGTTGATTTGGTCAAGGAGCGAATGGCAGATGACAATACCGGTGTTCAGGTATATATCGGAGATGAACTTCCAATTTCTACCATGAAAGATTGCAGTGTTGTTACTGCAACTTATGAACTGGGAGAGGGCATGCATGGAACAATCGGTATCGTAGGACCGAAACGAATGGATTATGAAAATGTAGTAAATAGTCTGAAGACTCTCAAGGTCGAACTCGATGAGGTATTCAAAAAAAATAAAAGTAATCAAGACAGTTAGCTGTCAGACTGGAAAGGCGGTAGAAAGAACGTGTCAGAAACAAATAAAAAAGAAGCTGGTGTACAGGAAGAAACAGAGAAAGACCTTCCGGAAACAGAACCTGTTACAGAACCAGTAGAAGAATCGCCGGAGGCAACCGCAGGAACGGAAACCACAGAGGAAACCGAGAGTGCAGCTGAAGACGATAAGGAATCTGATAAAGAAACCAAAGGAAAAAATTCTTTCTTTGGCAAAAAGAAAAAAGACAACAAGCTGGAACAGCAGATTGAAGATCTGACTGACAGACTGAAGCGTAACATGGCTGAGTTTGATAACTTCCGTAAACGTACGGAAAAAGAAAAATCCAGCATGTATGTGATCGGAGCAAAGGATATCATCGAGAAGATCCTTCCGGTTGTAGATAACTTTGAAAGAGGCCTTGCACAGGCTCCGGAAGATGATCCATTTGCAGAGGGAATGCAGAAGATCTACAAACAGTTTACCACTACAATGGAAGGCATGGGAGTAGAACCGATCGAAGCTGTTGGAAAAGAATTTAATCCGGATTTCCACAATGCAGTGATGCATGTGGAGGATGAATCTGTTGGAGAAAATATTGTTGTGGAGGAGCTTCAGAAAGGATACACCTACAAGGGATTTGTAGTCCGCCACAGCATGGTAAAAGTTGCAAACTGATCGTGTTCAAGGAAAAAGGAAGCGGCTGCGAAGCAGACATTTACTTTTTCTGGCACGATCCTGACAGAATCATAAGTGCATAGCACGAAAGATGCGTAGAGCATCTTGATTCTGGAAGGACAAACTAGAATATATAATAATCTTAGAATATATACAGGAGGAATATTATCATGGGAAAAATCATTGGTATTGACTTAGGTACAACAAACAGTTGTGTAGCTGTAATGGAAGGTGGACAGCCAACCGTTATCGCAAATACAGAAGGAGCAAGAACTACACCGTCTGTAGTTGCTTTCACAAAAACAGGAGAACGTCTGGTAGGTGAGCCTGCAAAACGTCAGGCAGTAACAAATGCAGAGAGAACAATCTCTTCCATCAAGAGAGAGATGGGTACCGATTATCGTGTAACAATCGATGACAAGAAATACTCTCCGCAGGAAATTTCCGCGATGATCCTTCAGAAACTGAAAAAAGATGCAGAAGGATATCTTGGAGAAAGCGTAACAGAAGCTGTTATCACAGTTCCGGCTTACTTCAATGATGCTCAGCGTCAGGCAACAAAGGATGCCGGTAAGATTGCAGGTCTTGATGTAAAACGTATCATCAACGAGCCTACAGCAGCAGCTCTTGCATATGGACTTGACAACGAAAAAGAACAGAAAATCATGGTTTACGACTTAGGTGGTGGTACATTCGATGTATCTGTTATCGAGATCGGTGATGGTGTTATCGAAGTTCTTTCCACAGCTGGTAACAACCGTCTTGGCGGTGATGACTTTGACCAGAAAGTTACAGACTGGATGATTGAAGAATTCAAGAAAGCAGAAGGCGTAGACTTAAGTGCTGATAAGATGGCTCTTCAGAGACTGAAAGAAGCAGCTGAAAAAGCTAAAAAAGAACTTTCTTCCGCAACAACAACAAACATCAACCTTCCGTTCATTACTGCAACAGCAGAAGGACCGAAGCATTTTGATATGAACCTTACAAGAGCTAAATTTGATGAACTGACACATGATCTGGTAGAAAAGACAGCAGAACCGGTTCGCCGTGCACTGTCAGATGCAGGTATCACAGCTTCTGAGCTTGGCCAGGTACTTCTGGTAGGTGGATCTACACGTATCCCGGCAGTACAGGACAAAGTAAAACAGCTCACAGGTAAAGAACCAAGCAAATCTCTGAACCCGGATGAATGTGTTGCACTTGGTGCTTCCGTACAGGGTGGAAAACTTGCTGGTGATGCAGGTGCCGGTGACATTCTTCTTCTGGATGTTACTCCACTGTCACTGTCTATCGAGACAATGGGTGGTATCGCAACTCGTCTGATCGAGAGAAATACTACAATCCCGACAAAGAAGAGCCAGATCTTTTCTACAGCAGCAGACAACCAGACAGCAGTAGATATCAACGTTGTACAGGGTGAGCGTCAGTTCGCGAAGGACAACAAATCCCTTGGACAGTTCCGTCTGGATGGAATCCCGCCAGCACGTCGTGGTGTTCCGCAGATTGAGGTTACATTCGATATCGATGCCAACGGTATCGTAAATGTATCTGCTAAGGATCTTGGAACAGGTAAAGAACAGCACATCACAATCACAGCTGGTTCCAATATGTCTGATTCTGAAATCGACAAAGCAGTTAAAGAAGCTGCTGAGTTCGAAGCTCAGGATAAGAAACGTAAAGAGGGAATCGACACAAGAAACAATGCAGACTCTATGGTATTCCAGGTTGAGAATGCACTGAAAGAAGCTGGCGATAAGATTGATGCAAACGATAAAGCTGCAGTTGAAACAGATCTGAATGCACTGAAAGATCTCCTTGCTCAGACAGCAAATGCAGAAATGACAGATGCACAGATCGCTGATATCAAAGCTGCTCAGGAAAAGATGATGGAAAGTGCTCAGAAACTTTTCGCAAAAATGTATGAGCAGACACAGCAGGCAGGCGGTCAGGCTGGACCGAATCCGGGAGCTGGTGCTGGTGCAGGTGCTGCACAGGGCGGCAACGAAGCTGGATACGGTGATGATGTCGTAGACGCTGATTACAAGGAAGTATAATAAAGTAAAAAATAAGATGTAAAACCTTAGATGCCATTCATGCTTGCATGAGTGGCATTGGGGGATTATAATAATATTTTGTGTGGCATATAGCTGCATAAGAACAATAACGCAAATCTAACATATAGGAAAGAGAAAAGATGGCTGATAAAAGAGATTACTATGAGGTCCTGGGTGTCAGCAAGACTGCCAGTGATTCAGAATTAAAAAGCGCATATCGAAAATTAGCCAAGAAGTATCATCCAGATGTTAATCCGGGAGACAAAGAAGCAGAAGCTAAGTTCAAAGAAGCAACAGAGGCATACAGTGTCTTAAGTGATGCAGAAAAGAGACGCCAGTACGATCAGTTTGGTCATGCAGCGTTTGAACAGGGCGGCGGTGGTGCCGGCGGCTTTGGTGGATTTGATTTCAACGGTGCAGACATGGGAGATATCTTCGGGGATATTTTCGGAGATCTGTTTGGCGGCGGTGGAAGACGTCGTGCCAATAATGGACCGATGAAGGGTGCAAATTTACGCGCCCGTGTGAATATTACATTTGAAGAGGCAGTGTTTGGATGTGACAAGGAACTGGAGATCGTTCTGAAGGATGAATGTACGACCTGTCATGGAACTGGTGCAAAGCCGGGAACACAGCCGACTACCTGTCCGAAATGTAACGGAGAAGGTCAGATCGTCTATACACAGCAGTCTATGTTTGGCATGGTTCGAAATGTACAGACTTGTCCGGAATGTAATGGAACCGGTAAGATTATCAAAGAAAAATGTACTTCCTGCCGTGGAACAGGATATACTTCTTCCAGAAAGAAGATTCAGGTTTCTATTCCGGCCGGTATTGACAATGGACAGAGTATCCGTATCCGTGATAAAGGAGAACCTGGAACCAATGGTGGTCCGAGAGGTGATTTGCTCGTAGAAGTGAATGTAGCCCGTCATCCAATCTTCCAGAGACAGGATATGAATATCTTCTCCACAGCCCCGCTTACTTATGCACAGGCAGCGCTGGGTGGAGAAATCCATATCAATACAGTTGATGGCGATGTGGCATACGAAGTGAAGCCGGGAACACAGACAGACACACGTATCCGTCTGAAGGGTAAAGGTGTACCGTCCCTGAGAAATAAGAATATTCGCGGTGATCACTATGTGACTTTGGTGGTACAGGTACCGACCAAGCTGAATGAAGAGGCAAAAGAAGCTCTTCGTAAGTTTGATGAGGCATGTGGAAACAGACCGGCCACTGAGCCAAAAGACGGATCTGAGAAATCAGAAAAGAAGAAAAAGAGTTTCATGGACAAAATCAAAGAGACTTTTGAGGATTAATTCTATAAAATAGAAGAAACTTTTCGGGAAAAGAGGGAAAACCCCTCTTTTCTTTTTTTGGGTTATCATGTATATTAGATAGCAGGGTTAAAAATACAGAAGCTGTTCGTGCTTGCACGATAAGGCAATTGCAATTGTTGTATAAGTTAAGACAGGAGATTATAATATATGAAATGGAATCGTTTTACGATTAAAACCAAAACAGATGCCGAAGACATGATTATCTGTACATTGGCAGAAATAGGTGTCGAAGGTGCAGAGATTCAGGATCACCAGCCTTTGACAGAGGAAGATAAGGCACAGATGTTTGTAGATATCATGCCGGAAGGTCCAGAAGATGATGGAGTTGCATATTTGAATTTTTATCTGGAGGAAGATGCGGATAAGGATGTGATTTTACGTGACGTCAGAAATGCCCTGGAAGAATTGCGTACATTTATGGATATTGGTGAGGGTACGATTGAAGAGTCTCAGACAGAGGATAAGGACTGGATCAACAACTGGAAAGAATTTTTCCATCAGTTCTATGTGGATGATATCCTGATCGTTCCGTCATGGGAAGAAATCAAAGAAGAAGATAAGGACAAGATGATTCTTCATATTGATCCGGGTACTGCATTTGGAACAGGAATGCATGAAACTACACAGCTTGTGATCCGTCAGTTAAAAAAATATGTTAAACCAGGTATCGAACTTCTTGATGTAGGAACAGGAAGTGGTATCCTCGGAATCACAGCGTTGAAGCTTGGTGCAGGTCACGTTGTAGGAACAGACCTTGATCCATGCGCGGTTCCGGCAGTTCAGGATAACAAAGAAGCAAACCAGATCGTGGATGATACTTTTGATATGATGATCGGAAATATCATTGATGACAAAGAGGTACAGGATCAGGTTGGCTATGAGAAATACGATATTGTTGCAGCTAATATTCTGGCAGATGTACTGGTGCCTCTGACACCAGTGATCGTTCACCAGATGAAGAAGGGTGCATATTACATTACATCAGGTATACTTGATGTCAAAGAGGAAGTAGTCAAAGAAGCAGTACAGAAAGCCGGACTTACCTTGGTAGAAGTTACCAGACAGGGTGAGTGGGTATGCGTAACTGCAAGAAAGGACTGATCTCATGCAGAGATTTTTTGTAGAGCCACATCAGATCGATGAAGCGGCACATCAGATTCATATTATTGGAACGGATGTCAACCATATTTCCAATGTTCTTCGTATGAAACAGGGAGAGGAAGTCTGGATCAGTGATGGTGGACAAAAAGAATACCGCTGTGCGATAGAGGCATTCAGTGCAGATGAAGTGCTTCTTCACATTATTTATGCACAGGAACCAGATTATGAACTGCCGAGCAGAATCTACCTCTTTCAGGGACTGCCAAAAGCAGATAAGATGGAACTGATCATACAGAAGGCAGTTGAGCTTGGTGCGTATGAAATCATTCCAGTAGAGACGAAACGCTGTGTTGTGAAGCTGGATGGCAAAAAGGCTGCGAAGAAAGTAGAGCGTTGGCAGCAGATTGCAGAGAGTGCGGCAAAACAGTCCAAGCGTATGCTGATTCCAAATGTGCACCAGGTACTTTCTTTTAAAGAAGCACTAAAGTATGCGGAATCTATGGATATTCGTCTGATTCCGTATGAGCTTGCCAAAGGCATGCAGGAAACAAAAGAAATCCTTGCAGCAATTGAACAGGGACAGTCTATTGGGATTTTTATCGGCCCAGAAGGCGGTTTTGAGGAAAAAGAAGTAGAAGCTGCAATCAGCGAAGGGGCAAAACCAATCACACTGGGTAAACGTATTCTTCGCACAGAAACAGCAGGGCTTGCAATTTTGTCAGTTCTGATGTTTCAGCTTGAAAATTAGTAAAACAGGAAACGATTAAGATAAAAGAGGCAGTATATGGAAGTATATTTTGACAATTCTGCAACGACCAGATGCTATGATTCTGTAAAGGATATCGTGGTAAAAACGATGACAGAGGATTTTGGAAATCCGTCTGCCATGCATCTCAAGGGTGTAGAAGCAGAGAAGTATGTAAAAGAAGCGACAAAGACCATTGCAGGAATTCTGAAAGTGCAGGAAAAAGAAATTCTGTTTACATCAGGTGGTACAGAATCGGACAACCTTGCGCTGATTGGTGGTGCACTTGCAAATAAGCGTAACGGAAACCACATCATTATCACATCCGTAGAGCATGCTGCAGTCAGCCAGCCGGCATTATATCTGCAGGAACAGGGATTTGAAATCACATATCTTCCGGTAGATGCGCAGGGCAGGGTAAAAATGAGTGCGCTGGAAGCTGTTTTAAGACCAGATACGATCATGGTATCTACCATGCTTGTAAATAATGAAGTCGGAGCTGTGATGCCAGTCGAAGAGATTGCGAAGATGGTACATGAGAAGAGTCCAAAGGCACTGTATCATGTCGATGCAATTCAGGGATTTGGTAAATACCACATTTATCCGAAACGTATGGGGATCGATCTTCTTGCAGTCAGCGGACACAAGATTCACGGTCCGAAGGGTGTCGGTTTCCTGTATATCAACGAAAAAGTGAAGATTATTCCACAGATTCTTGGTGGCGGACAGCAGAGTGGCATGCGTTCCGGAACAGACAATGTACCGGGAATCGCCGGGCTTGGTGTGGCAGCAGGACAGATTTACCGAAACCTGGATGAGAATGTGGAACACATGTATCAGTTAAAGGAGCATATTGCGAAAGGCCTTTCTGAAATCGAAGATATCCGTATCAACGGAATGCCACTTCGTGAAGGTGCACCGCAGATCTTGAGTATCAGTGTTATGGGAGTACGGAGTGAGGTATTGCTGCATTCTCTCGAGGACAAGGGTATATACATTTCGGCAGGAAGTGCATGCTCCAGCCATAAGAGAAAACCAAGCGCTACATTAAGTGCTATGGGAATGTCAAAAGACCAGATTGAAAGTACAGTACGACTGAGCTTCTGTGAAGAAAATACGATCGAGGAAGCGGATTATTTCCTGGATACCATGAAGACTCTGGTTCCGATGCTCAGACGTTATTCAAGAAAATAAACAGGAGGAAATACCAGATATGATATTTCATGCATTTTTGATAAAATATGCAGAAATCGCCATTAAAGGAAAAAACAGATATCTGTTTGAAGATGCACTTGTCAAACAGATGAAACTGGCTCTGGAGCCGGTAGAAGGCGAATTTACAGTAACTAAGGAGCAGGGGCGTGTATATGTTTTCTGCCCGGAAAAATATGATTTTGATGAAGCAGTAGAGGCACTGCAGCGTGTATTTGGAATTGTGGGAATCAGTCCGGTTGTGATCTATGAAGACCAGGGATTTGATCAGATGGCAAAAGATGTCGTTTCCTATATGGAAGCAAGATATCCTGGATACAATGGTTCTTTCAAGGTTTACACACGAAGAGCCAAGAAATCTTATCCGATCACATCGATGGAAGTAAGTGCGGCAATCGGAGAAAAGATTTTGGATGCTTTCCCAGATGCATCCGTAGATGTGCATAATCCGGAAATGACACTTTCAGTAGAGATTCGAGATAAGATTTATGTATATTCAGAGACACTTCCGGGACCAGGTGGTATGCCGATTGGAACAAATGGTAAGGCAATGCTTCTTCTTTCCGGTGGAATTGATAGTCCGGTTGCTGGTTATATGATCGCCAAACGTGGAGTCAAGATAGAGGCTGTTTATTTCCATGCTCCGCCGTATACAAGCGAACGTGCAAAACAGAAAGTCGTAGATCTTGCAAAACTTGTGGCACGTTACAGTGGTCCGATCCGTCTTCATGTAGTTAACTTTACAGATATTCAGCTGTATATCTATGATCAGTGCCCGCATGAAGAACTGACGATCATCATGCGCCGCTATATGATGCGTATTGCAGAGCATTTTGCACGCAAGGATAAATGCCTTGGCCTGATTACGGGGGAGAGTATTGGACAGGTGGCCAGCCAGACTTTACAGAGTCTTGCAGCAACAGATGAAGTATGTGAACTTCCGGTATATCGTCCGGTTATCGGATTTGATAAAGAAGAAATCGTACAGATTTCCAGAAAGATCAATACATTTGAGACTTCCATCCAGCCATTTGAAGACTGCTGTACTATTTTTGTGGCAAAACATCCGGTTACAAAACCAAATCTGAAAGTGATTCACAGATCTGAAGAAAAATTAAACGAAAAGATCGATCAGCTGATGGAAGAGGCACTGGCAAGTACAGAAGTAATTGAGATTCAGTAAACAGAAACGAAATAGGCAGAAATAAAAACAGCTTCTCATGCGTTTAGCAAAGAAGCTGTTTTATAACTGTATCATATTTGGTATTTCAAAAGAAAATCGGTGCAGATCACTCAATTACATATGGCTGAACGATTGCCATGATCGAATCAAGAGTGCTTCCTTCTGCATGAATATTCAGGTTGATCGGTTTGGATAAATCCAGGCTGAAGATACCCATGATGGATTTGGCATCGATTACATATCTTCCGGATACTAAATCAAAGTCACAGTCAAATTTACTGATCTCGTTTACAAATGCTTTCACTTTATCGATAGAATTCAGCGAGATTTTTAATGTTTTCATTTTGAGAACCTCCCTATTTAGTGTTATTATGCCATTTATCTTACCCGTACCCCCTCGAAAAGTCAAGGGAAAAAGAGATGAAATTTTGGTTAATCTTTTGCCTGTATGTACAAAAAAACAATTAAAATAAGAAACAAAATGAAACTATCAGAAAATATAAGAGGTAAAATATGAAAAAAAAGGTTGCCCTTCATAATCTGGGCTGTAAAGTAAATGCATACGAAGTAGAAGCGATGCAGCAGCTTCTGGAAAATGCAGGATATGAAACTGTTCCTTTTGAAGAAGGTGCAGATGTTTATGTGATCAATACCTGTACGGTCACCAACATTGCAGACCGTAAATCCAGACAGATGCTTCATAAAGCAAAAAAAATGAATCCGGATGCGATCGTGGTGGCTACAGGTTGTTATGCACAGGCTGACACAGAGAAACTGAAAGAAGATACTGCTGTGGATCTGATCCTTGGAAACAATCAGAAAACACAGATTGTGGAAGCTTTGGAAGAATATGAAAAAGAGCATGCAAAACAGGTGCAGGTGATTGAAATTAACCATACAAAAGAGTATGAAGAACTTTCCATATCATCTACCGCAGAACATGTCCGCGCATACATTAAAGTACAGGATGGCTGTAATCAGTTCTGTACTTACTGTATCATTCCGTTTGCGAGAGGACGTGTCCGCAGCAGAAAAATCGAAGAAGTGCTGAGTGAAGTGGAAACACTTGCTGCAAAAGGTTACAAGGAAGTTGTACTTACCGGAATCCATTTAAGTTCCTATGGAGTGGATTTCCCGAAAGAAGAAAGAGAAAGTCTTCTTTCACTGATTCAGGCAGTAAGCAGAGTGGAAGGAATCAGCAGGATTCGTCTTGGCTCATTGGAGCCAAGAATTATCACAGAGGAATTTCTGGAAGGTATTGTGAAAACAGGAAAAGTGTGTCCACATTTTCATTTATCCCTGCAGAGCGGATGCAATAAAACTTTGAAAAATATGAATCGCCGTTACAGTGCACAGGAGTATGCGGAAAAATGTGAACTGATCCGCAAGTTTTATCCGGCACCTGCACTTACAACAGATGTGATTGTGGGATTTCCACAGGAAACAGAAGAGGATTTTGAAGAATCTTATGAATTCGTAAAGAAGATTCATTTTTATGAGACGCATATTTTTAAATATTCCAGAAGACATGGAACAAAAGCGGCATCCATGGATGGTCAGCTGACTGAAGCGGCAAAGGCGCAGCGCAGCGACCGGATGCTCGAACTGCATGAGATTCGTGCCAGAGAATATGAAGAGGCGATGATCGGAAAAAAAATGGAACTTCTCCTGGAGGAAGAGATTGAGATTGATGGCAGACCATGGTATGTTGGCCACAGCAGAGAATATGTGCGTGCAGTCATCAGCAAAACGGATGCACATAGGGTAAATGACCTTGTTACAGTAAAAGCAGTTGCTTTTGTCAGAGATCACATTTTGGAAACAAAAGAAGTGTAAGCTTATATATTATTTGATTTATGAGAAAAAAATGTTCTGAAAATGTGTTCTTGTATTTTATATGGAATTATATTAAAATAAAAGGGAAATCTTATTAAGGACGTGAGTAAAATGGCAGAAAACAATTTAGGAAATACACAGTATTTCAGAACAAAACCGGATGCAGATCTTGAAGTAAAAGAGGTTCTGGACCTGGTCTACAATGCAATGGATGAAAAAGGATATAATCCGGTGAACCAGATCGTCGGCTATATTATGTCCGGAGATCCTACCTATATTACCAGTCATAAGGGTGCGAGAAGCATGATCATGAAAGTTGAGAGAGATGAGCTGGTAGAAGAACTTCTTAATGAATACATTAAGAATAAATCCTGGGAACGATAAGTGATGCGGATCCTGGGATTAGATTATGGTTCAAAGACCGTAGGTGTGGCAGTCAGTGACCCGTTGGGAGTGACTGCTCAGAGATTAGAGACAATCTGGCGAAAACAGGAAAATAAACTTCGCCGGACGCTTGCCCAAGTAGAAGAACTCGTGAAAGAGTACGAAATAGAAAAGATCGTTCTTGGATATCCTAAGAATATGAACAATACTGTCGGTGAGCGTGCAGAGAAAGCTCTGGAATTCGGGGAGATGCTTAAGAAGCGTACAGGCCTTGAAGTGATCATGTGGGACGAACGGCTGACAACAGTTTCGGCGGATCGGGCCCTGATGGAGGCTGGTGTGCGCAGAGAGAATCGTAAAGAGTATCTCGACGGAATTGCAGCAGTATTTATTTTACAGGGATATCTGGATTCCCTTAAAATGTAACGTAAAGGTGATAGTATGGAAAAAATCAGATTTCAGCTGGCCGATGGGACAGTAGAAGAGTTTTTTATTGAGGAACAGACAAGAATCGGAGGAGTATCGTATCTTCTTGTATCGGATTCTATGGAAGATGAAGCGTCTGCCTATATTTTGAAGGATGTATCGAAGGATACAGATCCGGAGGCCTGCTATGAAATGCTCGAAGATGAGGACGAACTGCAGGCTGTTTATAAAGTTTTTGAACAAATGCTTGAAGACGTGGATTTTGAAATGTAAGAAACATACTATAAGAAACAGGCGTCACTAGGAACGTAAGAATCAGTGACAGGCAGACTAAAAAGGAATGTGGTTACTATTCACAGGTAATATCCCGCGAGATGTTTTGTCATATTTATGGCAAAATCCCGAGACATACGGGGCAAAATGCAATCACCGAAGGTGATCTGGAATGCATTTTGGTCAAGTTGCTGTGAAAGGAGTGAACAGTAACGGAATGTGAGCGCATTCCTGCATTAGTGTGCCAAAATGTTTGATTCCAGAGGACACATGACAGGTGTTTTCTGCATTGCACAGAATATGGAGGTGCTTGATTGAGCGAAAATATAAATGAAAATGTGAGCGTAAATAAAGAAAGAGAAAATCACAGAGAATATAATAAAACCAGAAAATATAACAGCCGAAATCGTAAACCAGGTGATAATAATACAAAGAAACCGATGGGAAAACAGAAAAATTTCCGTTATAAACAGCAGAAAACGAATAGCAGACATTATGAGAAACATTCTGACAGACAGGAAATAGCTGCTGCAGGAGAATTAGCAGCAGTACAGCAGCCAAAGGCAGTAACGAAGCCGTTTTCCAGAAACAATAAAACACAACAGCCAAGAGGGAATGCGCGTCGTGGCCGTAAGGGTACTTCAAAACTGAAGATCATTCCGTTAGGTGGACTGGAACAGATTGGAATGAACATTACTGCTTTTGAGTATGAAGATAGTATTGTAGTTGTTGACTGTGGTCTTGCTTTCCCGGAAGATGATATGCTTGGTATCGATCTGGTCATCCCGGATGTTACTTATCTGAAAGAAAATATTTCCAAAGTAAAAGGCTTTGTGATCACACATGGACATGAGGATCATATCGGTGCGCTTCCTTATATCCTGAAAGAGGTTAATGTTCCGGTCTATTCGACAAAACTTACACTTGGACTGATCACAAATAAACTGAAGGAACACAACCTTGTACGTTCCACAAAACTAAAAGAAGTAAAACATGGACAGGTTATCAACCTTGGTGATTTTTCCATTGAATTTATCAAAACAAACCATAGTATCCAGGATGCTTCTGCACTCGCAATTTATTCACCTGCAGGAATTGTTGTCCATACAGGTGACTTTAAGGTGGATTATACACCGGTATTTGGTGATGCGATCGATCTGCAGCGTTTTGCCGAGATCGGTAAGAAAGGTGTACTTGCACTGATGTGTGACAGTACGAATGCAGAACGTCCGGGATTTACCATGTCAGAGCGTACGGTAGGACATGTATTCGATAATCTTTTTAATGAATACAAAAATGCACGAATCATCATTGCGACATTTGCATCTAATGTAGACCGTGTACAGCAGATTATTAATACCGCATATAAATTTGGACGTAAAGTAGCTGTAGAAGGACGAAGCATGGTCAATATCATTTCCGTTGCTTCTGAACTCGGATATCTTCGTATTCCGGAAAATACTCTGATCGAAATTGACCAGGTAAAAAATTATCCGGATGAAAAAGTTGTTCTGATCACAACAGGAAGCCAGGGTGAATCCATGGCGGCTCTTTCCAGAATGGCTGCGAATATCCACAAGAAGATTACAATTAAACCGAATGATACTATCATTTTCAGTTCAAATCCGATTCCTGGAAATGAGAAAGCCGTTTCCAAGGTTATCAATGAGCTGTCCATGAAGGGTGCAAAGGTTATTTTCCAGGATGTTCACGTATCCGGACATGCCTGCCAGGAAGAAATCAAACTGATCTATTCTCTGGTAAGACCAAAATATGCGATTCCGGTTCATGGTGAATACAGACATCTGACTGCACAGAAACATGTCGTAGAAGATCTTGGTATTCCGAAGGAGAATATCTTTATCCTTGCTTCTGGTAATGTTCTGGAGCTGGATGCAAACAGTGCAGCAGTTACCGGCTCTGTTCATACAGGTGCGATCTTTGTAGATGGTCTGGGGGTTGGTGATGTCGGTAATATCGTACTTCGTGACCGCCAGCATCTGTCAGAGGATGGTATCATGATTGTTGTTATGACACTTGAACGCCACAGCAATGTGGTTCTTGCCGGACCGGATATTGTATCCAGAGGATTTGTCTATGTAAGAGAGTCCGAGGATCTGATGGAAGATGCAAAAGAAGTCGTAGAAAATGCGTTAGATTCCTGTCTGGAACGTAACATTACAGATTGGGGCAAGATCAAGAATACAGTAAAAGATGCACTCAGTGATTTCCTGTGGAAGCGAACAAAGAGAAGTCCGATGATCCTGCCGATCATTATGGAGGCATAAATAACATGGATGCTGTAAACAGAAACATTCATCTTCTTCTGAATTCTATCCAGAAGAGCGATGTGTACAGAACTTACAAGAAACAGGAGGCAATCCTGGAAAAAAATCCGGAACTGGTCTCGAGAGTGCAGCATTTCCGGTCAGATAACTTCCGGCTTCAGAATGAAGAAAGAGGAAATTTGCTTCAGGATGCGGAACAGCTGGCACGAGAATCAGCAGAACTTCGAAGAAATCCGGAGGTAAATGCTTATCTTGATGCAGAACTGGCACTTTGCAGGATGATGCAGCAGATTTGTAAGACATTGACAGATGGAATTGAGATCAAGGTGCCGGAAATCTGAGCAGTGCAGTTTGATGAGATATGATCAGTACACAGAAAGGAGCAGATATGGGAGATACCAAAGACCGGGTAGGTGCGGCTGGAGTGATCGTTGCAGGAGGATTTTTTAAAATAGCTTTGTATGTTTGTGTGGCTGTCCTCGTGATCTGGATCGGTAAGGTTACCTACCAGTTTGGGTATAACGTTTTTAACCAGCAGGCGATGAACCCGGGAGAAGGACAGGAAGTAACTGTTGTGATCAAAGAAGATGCAACAAGTTATGATATCGCAAAGACATTAAAGAGTAAAGGACTGATCGAGGATACGCTGGTGTTCTGGGTACAGGAAAAACTTTCAAATTACAGTGGGAAAATGAAACCAGGCACATATCTACTCAGTACTGCCTATACACCAAACAGAATCATGGGAATTCTTGCAGGTGATGCAGAGCAGGAAGGAGCAACTTCGTGATCGTAGAAGAGAGAATGCGTACGTTTATTAATTCCCTTGATGCAGGGAACACTCCATTTCTTGATGAACTGGAGTGTTCTGCGTTGTCTGAGGGAGTTCCGATCATTCGTAAGGAGATGCAGAGCTTTATAAAGACACTGCTGGCACTTAAGAAGCCGCAGCGTATTCTGGAAGTGGGGACAGCCGTTGGCTTCTCCACACTTCTTATGTGTGAGTACAGTCAGCCTGAAATGCATATCACAACGATTGAAAATTATGAAAAGAGAATTCCTAAGGCAAGGGAGAATTTCCAAAGAGCCGGCCGTGAGTCGCAGATTACCTTTTTGGAAGGAGACGCAGGGCAAATTCTGAAAGAACTTTCGGGATCATATGATCTGATTTTTATGGATGCGGCCAAGGGACAGTATATTCACTGGCTGCCGGATGTGGTGCGGCTGCTTGCCCCGGGCGGAGTCCTGATGTCAGATAACGTACTTCAGGAGGGCGAGCTGATTGAATCCCATTATCTTGTGGAACGAAGAAACCGTACAATTTACAAGCGTATGAGAGAGTATTTGTATGAACTGAAACACCATCCACAGCTTATGACAAGTATTATTCCGCTGGGAGACGGCGTGTCTTTGAGCGTTAAGGAGGAAGCATGAGAAATATAGAGTTACTGGTACCTGCAAGCAGTCTTGAAGTACTGAAAATAGCCGTTGTATTTGGTGCAGATGCGGTATATATAGGTGGAGAAGCATTTGGCCTCCGCGCAAAAGCCAAGAATTTTTCACAGGAAGATATGGCAGAGGGAATTGCGTTTGCACATGAACATGGAGTAAAGGTTTATGTGACAGTAAATATTCTGGCGCATAATGATGACCTTCCGGGAGTCAGAGAATATCTGCAGGAGCTGAAAGAACTGAAACCGGATGCACTGATCATTGCAGACCCGGGAATTTTTACCTATGCCCGTGAAATTTGTCCGGAAATAGAATGCCATATCAGTACACAGGCAAACAATACAAACTATGAGACATACCGTTTCTGGTATAAGCTCGGCGCGAAACGTGTCGTAACGGCAAGGGAACTTTCTTTGAAAGAAATCCGTGAGATCCGTGAACATATTCCGGATGATATGGAAATCGAGACTTTTGTTCATGGAGCAATGTGTATTTCTTATTCCGGAAGATGCCTGCTCAGCAATTATCTGGTTGGAAGAGATGCGAATCAGGGGGCATGCACACATCCGTGTCGTTGGAAATATTCTATTGTGGAAGAAAAACGTCCTGGTGAATATATGCCGGTATTTGAGAATGAGAGAGGAACTTATATCTTCAACTCCAAGGATCTCTGTATGGTAGAGCATATGGATGATATCTTGAACAGTGGTATCGACAGCCTGAAGATTGAAGGACGTATGAAGACTGCTCTTTATGTGGCAACTGTTGCAAGAACTTATCGCAAGGCAATTGATGATTATATGGAGGCTCCGGAAAAATATAAGGCAAATATGTCCTGGTATCAGGAACAGATTTCCAATTGTACGTACCGTCAGTTTACGACAGGATTCTTTTATGGCAAACCAGATGAACATACGCAGATTTATGACAACAATACGTATGTAAAAGAATATACTTATCTGGGATATGCAGAAGAAGTTGATGAAAATGGTTTCGCACATATTACGCAGAGAAATAAGTTTACTGTTGGTGAGATGATTGAGATCATGAAACCGGATGGCAGAAATATCACAGCAACCGTTCGTGCAATCTATGATGAAGATGGAAATTCTGTAGAAAGTGCACCGCATCCGCAGCAGAAACTTGCCGTAGACCTTGGAACAGAGATTGAAAAGTATGATCTCCTTCGAAGGTCCGAGGCATAAAATATAGACGAATCTGTAAAACAGAACTTAGAATAAAAAGAGAGCAGATATCCTCATGAGAAGTGATATCTGCTCTTTTTTTATTTAATGAAAAATTTAGCGACTGCGCACAGGGGCATTCATAACAAGCTGAGCGTTGGCGTTCCACTGACTACCATTTACAGGGGCTGCCATAACCTGAATTTTAGTTACTTTACTGCGATATTTCCATTTCGCAAGAGACGTTTTTAAACGGACAGTTTGATCAGCAGGTACAATTCTGGCACATTCGAAGATATGTTTTCCACTGTAAAAGCGCAATTTGATCTGTACATATCCATTCTGTGCACCACTTGCGCGGAGCGTTGTGCAGAAATTTGGATATGATTTAAAGGAAAGACTGCGTTTCATTTTTTGTGAAAATCCCCATAAACTGTTTTTGTTTCGGCGGATATCATGAAGAGCAGTAAAGGTATTTCCTGTTTTATGTGAAGTTGTAACAGCACCATAAGGAGACCAGCTCTGATATATGGAAGCACCGCGGCGATATGCATTTACCTGTTCAAGTGCTCCGATGGTACAGTTTGATTTGTTATAGAGTTTGGAACTGTATGAAGGGATCAGCGATTTCCAGTTGCTGACACCGATCGTGGATGGAATAAATGCGGTTTCGGAAGCAGAACGACTGCTGTCCATATATTTAAAGACACTCCAGGATCTTTTCTTTGTGTTGGCAGATTCAAAATCAGCAGATCTGGCGTCGGTTGTCCATAATCCAAGATTCAGTCCCTGTTTGATCTCTTCTTTGTGGTCGATCTGACGATGAATGATCAGTGAGTCGATCATATTATCTGATTCAGCAAGAAGGTAACTGTAGGCAACCGCAGCTGCCTGCAGATTTTCAACATTGTGTTTTCTCTGAACAGAAGTATAACCGGTCTCGGACAGAATGATCCTTGTTTTTGAACCATATTTCTGACGTATATAGCTGGTCAGCAGGCGGATATTTCCCATATTGATCACAGGCGTTGTAAGTGATTTGGTGAGCTGCCCGTTTGTATTCGCCCAGAAACGAGGCTCTGTCAGTGGAGAACTGTATGGGTGATATGCAAGGTTCCATTGCAGATTTCCACCGGCACGTATCTTTGAAGCAAAAGAATCCAGCATTTTTCGTGAAGCAAAGGTTCCATTCACATAATTTGTATTCCACAGATGATCAAGTGAAATATAAACTCTTGCATTAGAATAAACACTGACCAGTGTATTATAGGCAAGACGAAACTGATCTGCATAAATCTGAGAATACTGTCTCAGTGTCTGGGAACCGGCGTAATTATAAGTGTTGTAATTATTGACTTCATTTCCGATGATCCAGTTGGAAATCTGTCCGTATTTTTTTGTGGAAGTACTGTAACGTCTGGCCAGAAAATTCAGTGTTGCCTGCAGCTGCTTTCTCGCAGAACGGTCTTTGGTATTCCAGGCATAAAAAGCATGTCCCTGCTGGCGTCCCTGTGGATAGATCAGGCTGGTCAGGTCACTGCGCCAACTCAGAAGCAGAACAGCAGAATTTACAGATGAAGTGGAATTCAGTGCAAGCAGCTGTCTGTCGTAATAAGAGACAGAATCTTTTACAAACCAGTAAGTTTGTCCCTGGTATTTCCAGGAGTAAGAGTACCTGGAATTTTGAAGTGCCGGTGGTGCGATCAGCTGACTGAAATCAATATTGATCACAGAATTTCGTACATTCAGTTCTTCCGCATCTTCCATCATGTCAGCATTGACCTGAAGTCCCTTTTTGGAGATGGACTTTGGAAAACGATATCGATATTTGGCCAGTGCACCGGGGTTGGAAATAAATCTGCGTGTGCTGATATAGGTATATTTCCCACTGGAATTCCGAGAAGCGACAGCAAAACCGGAATTCAGAAGGTTGACACCACCGGAATTTAATTTACAGGTAAATGTCATTTTTTTTGATTTTTTACAGGATGCTACTGGCCTGGCCGACATGCCCGGAGTCAGTGCAAAAAGGTAACAGCGAGATCCGGATATTTTACGTGGATTTGCCGTGACAGCGGTTACGCGGACTTTGCTTTTTCCTGAAATCTTACAGCTGCTGATCGTTACAGGCCGTGAGGCTGCAGAGACCGAAGCGGGTGCAAAACCTGTTCCGATCAAAACAGTACAGAGCAGAAGAATCAGCAGTTGTTTCAATAGTTTGTGCATATATACAAAGCCTGATCGTTCAGTTGTATCTGTCATATGAATAGAAAACCTCCTTCCGACTGAAGACATCTCAGTCTGTTTCTAATTTTAGAGTATTTCTGACAGAAAATCAACCGAAGAGAGTTTTTAATTTTTTTAATGCGTTTTTTTCGATTCTGGAGACATAGGAACGACTGATATGAAGCTGATCGGCGATTTCACGCTGTGTCATTTCGTTGTTTTCAAACAGTCCATAACGACAGCAGATGACCTGGTATTCTTTTGGTGTCAGGATATCCTTCATAGAAGAAAAAAGAAATCGTATATCCTGACGGGTAGAATATTCTTCTACGATATCCACCGGCGGACTTTCGATAATATCCAGCAGGCTGATCTCATTTCCCTCTTTGTCTGTTCCGATCGGTTCATAAAGAGAAACTTCACGTGAACATTTTTTTCTTGCACGCAGCATCATAAGAAGTTCGTTATCAATACAGCGGGCGGCATAAGTGGACAGCCTGGCAGAACGTTCTGAATTGAAGGTGGAAATAGCCTTGATCAGTCCGATCGTACCGATAGAGATCAGATCTTCCAGTTCTTCTCCGTTTCCCTGATATTTTTTTGCAACATGGGCAACCAGACGAAGATTACGTTCGATCAGAATACGTTTTGCTTCCGGATCCCCTTCCTGGCAGCGTCTGAGGCAGAGCCGTTCCTCTGCTGCGGTCAAAGGTTTCTGAAAAGTTTTCAAATATCCACCTCAAAAGGGGCTTCTATATAGAATATGTCAGAGGCTGGAGCAACGTGCTTTTCCCATAAAATTATATGATTTGCGTATCCTCAGGATGTAGTGTATAATAAATTTTATATGAGAAAAATACACTTTCAAGGATAATCAGGTGAACTATTTTGAAAAAAAAGATAGAACAGATACTCAATGGAAAATTCAAATATGATCAGCCGGAACTCCTTTTTTCAAAAGAAAAACTGGAGATAAAGATCAAAGCAGGAACGACTACACAGGGGGAGCTGTATCTTGGAACGGAGAACAATGATAAGATACAGGGATATATTACTTCCTCAGATCGAAGATTTGTTCCGGGAAACAGTCGGTTTTCGGGTACAACCGTACGGCTGCCTTATGGAATTGACGCAGTGGGAATGCAGGCTGGTGATATATGCAGAGGCTGGCTCTGTGTGACTTCCAGCATAGGAGAGTACAAGCTTCCGTTTGCAATTGAGGCAATAAAAGAAGAAATCATAAGTTCTGTAGGAAAAGTTGATGATATGCAGACATTTTGCGAGATTGCCAGAAAAGATTTTCGAGAAGCTTATCATCTTTTTACCGAAAAAGATTTTTGTATGATGTTCAGGAAAGCAGACAAAAAGCAGAAAGCGTTGTATGCAGGTCTGTCCGGACAACCAGTAACTTATCAGCATCTGGAGGAATTTCTGATCAGTCTGAAGGAAAAAGATCCTGTTTCCGTATCCTTAAAAACTACCGCAGCAGAATTTTATAATGTAGAAGAAGATATGCAGGAATCTTTTGAGATACACAGAAGCGGATGGGGACATCTTCGCCTTGAGATCGAGACAAAGGGGGAGTTCCTGGAGCCAGAGCGTCATGTGATAACGGATGAGGATTTTATTGGAAGCAGTGTTCAGATCAACTATCTTGTTCATGCAGATCAGTTAAAAAGAGAAAATCACATAGGCGAGATCATTGTAAGAAGTCCGTATCAGGAACTGACGTATCATGTCCTTGCATCGAGGGGAGCGCGCATTCATATTGATGTACACAGAGAAGAAAAAAGGCACAAACTTGCACTTGTGAAGGATTATCTTGAATATCAGGAAAACAGGATCAATTTTCAGACATGGAAAGAAAATGCAGGGTTTGAATTAAATCAGCTGAGGGAAGCAGGTTGCGAATATCCGGAGTACCAGTTTCTGGAGGCATATATGGCACATCTGGACGGAAAAGATGATGTGGCAAAAAAAATCCTCAAGAATTTTCACGGTAAAGAATTTACAAGAGAAGAACTGGAAACAGCCGGAACTTATCTCTATCTCTGTACAGTGACCGGTTTGTATAAGGATCGGGGACAGGCAGTATGGAAATTGCAGAATTTTTTCAGGCAGAAAGAGGACAGTTTCCAGCTTTTGTGGCTGTTGCTTCAACTTGACAGTACATATCGTACCACACCATCGAAAGTACTGTTCATGATGGAAGAACTATATGAAAAAGGCTGTACAAGTCCGCTTCTTTATATAGAAGCCTGGAAGATGATCAGTGAGGATGTTTCTCTGCTTCATCGTCTTACCCCGTTCTGGATGCAGGTATTCTGCTATGCTGGTAAACATGATCTGCTTACCGAAGAGCTTGTGATGCGTATGGCATATCTCTCCGGATATGAAAAAAGATTCTATGGAAGTCTGTATCAGGCGCTTGCAGCCGGATATGAGAAATTTTCATCAGATGATGTGCTGGAGGCTGTCTGCAAATATATCATGAAGGGGGAACCACGCAGACCGGTATATTTCAAATGGTTCTCGCTTGCGGTAAGCAGAGGATTACGTATCACCAGATTATTTGAATATTATGTGGAAACCATGGATATTACATATAGAAGACAGCTGCCGAAGCCGCTTCTGATGTATTTTGCGTACAATGACAATTCACTTGGTGATGCACGCAAGGCTTATGTATATGCGAGTGTGATCGCATTTAAAGAAAAAGATCCGAAAACATATGAAAATTATAAGGATAATCTGGAACGGTTTGCCTATCGCAAACTCAGAGAAGGACAGATGGATGAAAATTATGCGATCCTGTATCAGGAATTCCTGTTTGATCCGGTAAGTGCTGAAGATGGAGAAGCAATCGCTCCGAAGATGTTTACCTATCGTCTGTACTGTGATGACAGCAAAATCCGACAGGTGATCGTGCGGCACAGTCAGTTTGCAGAGGAAGAAATCTACCCTTGCAATAAAGGAATTGCATATCCGAGAATCTATACAGATGATGCGGTGATCCTGTTCCAGGATGATAAGCAGAGACGTTATGTTTCTACAATCCCATACAATCTTACAAAGCTCACAGATGAAAGCAAGGCAGTACCGGAACTTCTGGAACTGGGAGTCAGAGAACGGGGACTTCTGCTGTATTATTGCGAATCGACAACGCTGAATGCGGATAATCTGGAGTATTTTCAGAGTCTGGCAGAACTTGAGGACTGTACAGAAGAGTATAGAAATTCTGTAAGAAAACAGATTCTGGATTACTATGCTGCGAATGTTCAGGATCAGAAGCTTGATAAATATCTTGAAAAAATGGATTTCCGTCAGTATGCACAGGTTGACCGTACGACACTGCTTGAAGTATTGATCACCAGAAGAATGTTTCGTCAGGCAATGGTGATTGTAGAAGAATTTGGTTATGAAGGACTGGATCTGAGCGGCCTTCTCAAGATGACAAGCCGGATGATCCTGAAAAGTGACATGGCAGAAGATGACGAACTTCTGGCACTGGCATCCGAGGTTTACCGGAAGGGTAAATATGATGAAGTGATCCTGCATTATCTTATGCTGTATCGGTTTGGACCACTGGATGAACTTATTTCGATATGGAAGAGTGCCAGAGGATTCGAAATGGATACGTATGATCTGGAAGAAAGAATCTTAAGTCTTCTGATCTTTACGGAAGATTACCGTAAAGAGGGGGAAGCTGTACTGGAATCTTATGTGAAGCAGTCCGGAAAAGAACGAATCACAGGAGCATACCTTACACTGGTTTCTTATGGTGTTTTTGTCAGAGAATATACAATGAGTACGTTCATCAGAAGCAGGCTGGAATATGCATTTACCAGTAAGTGGCCGGTTAATCTTATCTGCAGACTGGCGCTTCTGCAGGAAATTTCCAGAGAAAAAGATCCAAAACCGGAATATGTGGGAATAGCACAGAGCATACTGGAAGAGTGTGCAAAAGAAAATCTGAAATTTGCGTTTTTCCGCAAACTCTCACCGGAACTTTTGAGTCCATATCAGTTGGATGACAAAACATTTGTGGAATGTCGTGCAGTACCTGGGGCAAAGGTTACGTTGTTTTACAGACTGGATACCGGACTTGGAGCAGAGACAGCATATAAATGCGAACCTTTGAAAGAAATGTATCAGGGCATATTTGTAAGGACATTTACTTTGTTTTACGGGGAGACACTGCAGTATTATTTCCAGATCGATGAGGGAGATAAAGACAATACAAAGAAGACTTCGGAACGCAGCGTTTCAATGAAAAAAGTCGAGGGTGCCTCTGGAAGCAAGTATCAGATGCTGAATCAGATGTTGTCTGCAAGAAGACTGGACAAAACGCAGGAAGTGACAGACAGTCTGAAAGATTATCTCAGACAGGAACAGTATGTGAAAAACATGTTTAGCATAGAGAAGGAAAGCGGAAGATGAATGAAACAAGAGACTTGATAATAGGAATTGATTTTGGAAAAGAATATTCTCAGATCTGTTATTATGACCGCAAGGCAGAGGAACCGCGTTCACTTCCCGTAAAAGTGGGAAGCAGCCAGTTTGAAATGCCGACCTGTCTTTGCCTGCGCCCAGACCGCAAGACATATTGTGCGGGATTGGAAGCAGAATATTTTGCAAGAGAAAAAGGTGGATTTCTCGCTGGAAACCTTTATGAGATATCAGCACAGAACGGACCGGTAGCGGTTGGAGGTGAAAAAAAAGAAGCATGGGAGCTTCTTGCACATTATCTGCATGAGATGCTGAAACTTACAGGGATTGCGGAAGTAGAAAAAAACATCCGGAGTCTGTCGATTGCCATGGACAGTCTGAATGCTGTACAGGTAGAAAATCTTCAGCGGGCATGCAGAGAACTGGGAATCCCGGAAGAACGTACGATTCTTCTGGATTATGAAGAGAGTTTTTATTATTATGTTATGACACAGAAGATAGAAACCTGGAACAGAAGTGTAGGCTGGTACAGCTTTGAACAGCAGAAGGTAAGTTTTCGACGCATGTCCATGAATTCAGGAACACGACCGGTACTGGTACATCTGGAAGAGCCTGTTACAACGACTCTGAGTGCGAAGGTAGAGGAGCGGGATGCAGAATTCTATACATTTATCAAGAACACACTTGGTAAAGAATTGTATTCCAGTATTCAGATCAATGGAGAGGGATTTGACCAGGAATGGGCACAGAAATCTGTGAAGCTGTTATGTTATCAGAGAAGAAAAGTTTTTTATGGAAATAACCTGTTTGCAAGAGGAGCCTGCAGCGCAGGAGCAGAACGGGTGATCAATCATGACCTGAAAGACTATCGTTATATGAGCAGTTCGCTGGTACTTTCTGATGTTGGAATGGAGCTGCGTGTCATGGGAGCACCGGCTTATTATCCGTTGATCGAATCAGGCAGAAACTGGTATGAAAGTAATGCATATGTCGAGCTGATCCTGGATGGAACGAAGGAACTTGTTTTTATTGTAGATACAATGGGCGAGGCAAAAAAGAAACGGATCGCAATGGCATTGCCGGGGCTGCCGGAGAGACCAGAGCGGACAACGAGACTTGGTGTGAATCTGCAGTATACTTCACAGGATGAATGCAGGGTTACAGTAAAGGATCTTGGATTTGGTGAGATGTTTCCATCAAGTGGCAAAGAGTGGACAGAAACGACCAGATGGCAGGAGGAGACAAAGTGAGCGGATATATACTGTGTCAGACAAAACGGGCAAAGCTGCCTTATTTCATAGAAAATATCAGTACCAATGTGTATTCCATTGAAGAACTCTGCTATTATTTGTATCATAATCTGTATCTGATCGACCAGACGATCATGAATGAGGGATTGTGCAGCTGGATACAGGAGGAACTGGAACTTCCGGCACTGGCAGCCAAACTTCGTTCCAAGATCAGCAAATTTGCAAGTGCGGAAGATATTGTTTATCCGGTATTTAAAGAAATCAATTATCTGACATATGAAGAACTGAAAGAACTGAATGTACGTTTGCAGAAGATGAATGAAGAAACTCCGGCAATGCGTGAGAAACAGAAGGCAGATGCATTAATGGAGAATGAAATGTATGTACATGCGATACAGGTTTACCAGAATCTTCTGGAAAGGGAAGATCTTGAGGAAATCCGTGAGGGGATGACAGAAAAAGTGTACCACAATCTTGGCTGTGCTTACAGTTATCTGTTTCAGATGGAAAAAGCTACAGAGTATTTTCGAAAAGCATACGAGGGAAGCAGGAGCCGGGAGGCACTGGAAGCTTATCTGATCGCTTTTGGAATGACAAGAACATCTTCAGAATATGAAAAAATGGCAAAATCAATAGGGACAGAGAAGGAAGTTCTGCAGAATATCCGAGAGAGACTTCAGGAGTTTTCCAAAACACCGGAGCTGGTGGTGAATAAGACAAATATGGACGAAATACTCACCAGACTGACACGAGAATATCACAGAAGTACGGGTTCGTGAAAATTGTAACAATGTATACAGTTTTTTTGCACGATTATAGTAGACGAAACAGATTTAATCTGTTAAACTAGATTTATAATTTGGGTTTGGTAATACCACCCAAAAAGATTAGGAGGAATTTATCATGTTAGTAAACGCTTCAGAAATGTTGAAAAAAGCAAAAGCTGGTCACTATGCAGTAGGTCAGTTCAACATTAACAACCTTGAGTGGACAAAAGCAATCCTGCTTACAGCACAGGAACTCAACTCTCCGGTTATCCTTGGTGTATCCGAAGGTGCAGGAAAATACATGACAGGTTATAAGACTGTTGTTGGTATGGTGAAAGGAATGCTCGAGGAACTCAATATCACAGTTCCGGTTGCACTTCACCTGGATCACGGCAGCTACGAAGGATGCCTGAAATGCGTAGAAGCCGGTTTCACATCTATCATGTTTGATGGTTCCCATTATCCGATCGAAGAGAACGTAGAAAAAACAAAAGAACTGGTTAAGATCGTTGCAGAGCATGGAATGTCTCTGGAAGCAGAAGTTGGTTCTATCGGTGGCGAAGAAGATGGTGTAGTAGGTATGGGTGAATGTGCAGATCCTAAGGAATGCAAGATGGTTGCAGATCTTGGTATCGACTTCCTTGCAGCAGGTATCGGTAACATCCACGGTAAATACCCGGCTAACTGGAAAGGTCTGAGCTTTGAGACACTGGATGCTATCCAGAAGCTGACAGGAGATATGCCACTTGTACTTCACGGTGGTACAGGTATCCCGGCAGACATGATCAAGAAAGCAATCGACCTTGGTGTATCCAAGATCAATGTTAATACAGAATGCCAGCTTGCATTCGCAGCAGCTACACGTAAATATATCGAAGAAGGCAAGGACGAGCAGGGTAAAGGATTTGACCCACGTAAACTTCTTGCTCCAGGAACTGAAGCAATCAAAGCTACAGTTAAAGAAAAAATGGAACTTTTCGGATCCGTTAACAAAGCCTGAGAAGTACACTTTTTATAAGGTGGAAAAGAATAAAGGAATCAGTGTCTCCGGACACTGGTTCCTTTTTTGGCATTTTCATGGTAAGATGTTTCTATGGCAGAAAATAAGACTATTAATAAAGAACAAAACAGAACAGAGAACAATGAAATTGTGATCATGAATTTTTCCGGAATTTACAAAGAACAGCAGTTTTACCGGAACCATGCAGAAATGCAGGAAGATATATCCTGGTTGGAGGTACAGGATTTACCGGGAAGTAACTGTTACTGTGATGAGGAAGCGCAAAACCGGATACTGGATGATATAAAGAACTATACGGGAAATGGCATACATTTCATTGACTCAGGAAATTATCATTATGTAAGCCGGCTGTGGCTGTCAAAGATGGAACATCCATTCCGGCTTCTGGTATTTGATAATCATACGGATATGCAACTGCCGGCCTTTGGAGGCCTTTTATCCTGTGGTGGATGGATTGCGGCATCTTTGGAAGAAGTACCGATGCTGCAAGAGGTAATTCTTGTTGGACCGGATGAAGAGGCCTATACGCAGGTTGAACCGGAATTTCAGCAGAAAGTACAGTTTTTGTCCAGAGAAAAGTTGCTGGCAATGACAGGTGAGGAAAAGAATACATTTTTCAGGAATCTGCGTGCAGATCTTCCAATGTATATTTCCGTGGATAAAGATGTGCTGTGTACAGCAGATGCGTCAACAACATGGAGCCAGGGCGATATGAGCCTTGAGAAACTTCAAAAGTTTCTGGAAATCGTGCTGCAACAACAGCAGATTTTGGGAATGGATATCTGTGGAGAATGTGATCCTGATGCATGCGAGAGAAATCTATTGAATGACAGGGCGAATCAGAAACTTCTTGAATTGTGGAAAAAATACTTTCCGCAGATCCGGGAGAGGAGACAGGATATATGAGAAATGAACTGTTTACTATAGGACCACTGACGGTATATGGATATGGATTCATGATTGCAGTGGGCGTGATCGCTGCATGGATTATTACGAATCGACGTGCAGAGAAACAGAAACTGGATCATGAGCATGTATTTTCTCTTGTGATCTGGTGCCTGTTGGGAGGAATGTTCTGTGCAAAGATTTTATTCTGGATCACGGAATGGAAAAGTATTGTACAGGATCCACATTATATTCTGGATACGATTTCAGATGGATTTGTTGTGTATGGAGGTATTATCGGCGGGATTCTGGCAGGCTGTCTGTATTGCTATATCAAAAAGACAGATTTCTGGAAATATTTTGATCTGGTGATGCCATCTGTGGCACTTGCACAGGGATTTGGAAGGATTGGATGTCTGTTGGCAGGCTGTTGCTATGGCCGTGAGACAAATAGCATATTTTCTATTACATTCCAGAATTCGGATTTTGCACCGAACCATGTGGCATTGATTCCAACACAGATCTATTCCAGTGTGCTGGATTTTCTGCATTTTGGAATCCTTCTTTATATTGCACGTCATAAAAAAAAGGATGGACAGGTGGCTGCCTGCTATCTGATCTTTTACAGCATCGGCAGGTTTGTCCTGGAATTTTTCCGGGGTGATCTGATTCGAGGAAGTGTAGGAATGCTTTCTACTTCGCAGTTTATCAGTTTGTTTATCCTGGTGGCAGGAATACTGATACTGGTGATCCGATCAAAGAAGAAAACAGCAACCGATCTATAAAAGCATTTGATTGTCATAAAAAATGATCTGTATTCATAGGCTGATAGGGAAGACCGAAATGACCGGAGCGTGAGTATAATGCCTGTACCGGCACAGAATCAACAGTATGAAAATTTTATTATCCGATATAAACAGAATACACATGGTGGTTTTGATTATGAGTCTGATGAGAACTTTCAGATCGTAAATGATCTGTTTGGGATTTGGTATGTACCGATGCAGAAGGTGCCGGAACTGGAACTGAGTAGTTATTCCTACTCATCCATACCACGGTGCTATACATATATGGATACAGGTGCATTGAGTACATCTGGGGTGACAGGGCTGCATAATCATCCATATCTCAAATTACAGGGAAAGGGAACTCTGGTTGCGGTTATTGATTCCGGAATCGATTATCTTCATCCGGCATTTCATAATGGCGTGCAAAGTAAGATTTTTAGTATCTGGGATCAAACACTGGAAGGCGGAGCAGATGGCAGAATTCCGTTTGGCAGAGAGTTCGGCCGACAACAGATCGAACAGGCTCTAGCATCAGAAAATCCCTGGGAAATTGTGCCTTCCAGTGATACAAATGGACATGGGACGAGAAGTGCAGCAACGGCTGCCGGATATCGGATTGAAAAAGATAATTTTTGCGGGGCAGCGCCAGAGGCAGAAATTGTAATTGTGAAGCTGAAGCAGGCAAAAAATTATCTTCGGGATTTTTATCTTTTACCGCGAGATATCGATATTTTTCAGGAAGATGATATTATGCTGGCAATTTCTTATGTGCTGTTCATCGCCCAGGAACAGCAGATGCCACTTTCCATTTGCATAGGTCTTGGAACAAGTATGGGGGCACATCAGGGAGAGGGACCGTTGAATGAATATATAAACAGTATTGCAGCATTTACACAGAACGCAGTATCTGTTCCTGCCGGAAATGAAGGAACGGCCAGACACCATTATTTGAGAGAATTTGGACCGAATGATACAGAAGATACTGTAGAACTACGAGTTGGTGACCGGGAGAGTACCAGAGGATTTATGACAGAATTCTGGGGGGACTCTCCCGGTTCTTATTATATGACGATTCAGTCACCGACAGGGGAAAAACTGTCAGTCAGCACAGCTTTAAAGAACAGAACGCAGGAACTGTCTTTTGTATTTGTAGAAACAAAAGTACTGGTGAATTATGTGCCAATTGAAAGAAGAACAGGAAACACGCTGATCTTTATTCGATTTCAGCATCCAGCATCGGGAATCTGGAAGTTTCTGGTGGAAGAGAAAATACCGGGAAAAAGCAGGTTTCATATATGGCTTCCGGTAAGAGGGATGATTTCTGATGAAACCTATTTTTTGCAGTCATCACCGGATTATACGGTCACTGCTCCTGGAGATACTGAAGATGCGATGACCGTCACAGCATATCAGCATCGGGATAACAGCCTGTTCATTCAGGCAGGCCGTGGATACAATGCAGAAAATATCGTAAAACCCGATTTTGCTGCTCCAGGGGTAGGAATTCTGACGGCTTCAATCGGTCCGGGAAAGGAGTTTGCACCGGCTACCGGAACAAGTCTTGCAGCCGCACAGACGGCGGGGATCGCAGCACTCCTTTTTGAGTGGGCACTGGTCCGGGGAAATGAGCCATATTTTACTGGAAACAGTGTAAAACACTATCTGAGCAGAGGTGCAGTGCGAGAGGCTGGGGAGGTCTATCCCAACCCGGAGTGGGGATATGGCAGAGTAGACTTGTATCATACGTTTGAGTTGCTGACGTGAGAAGATAGGATTGGTTAAATATTGTTTAGCTAATTTGAGTATTGAGAAAAAGTATACAAAAAAAGGCAGTAAACTTTAGTATCTATGACAGCAAAATATTTAAGGCTTACGAATTGTTTTTAAGCCTTAAATTTGTTATAATTACTAAAAAAATAAGACTGTTCGAGCAATTACAGTCGGAAAAAGGATTTTCAATACACAGATGAGAAAACAATATTGAAAACCGGGCAGGAGGAATCATGAAAAGAGGCAGTATTTTTGAACTGAATGGTATCCCGAAATTTCAGGAAGCACTTCCGCTGGCACTGCAGCATGTTGTTGCCATGATCGTAGGATGTGTAACACCGGCAATCATTGTGGCAGGTGCTGTTGGCGGAAATAGCCTGAGTGCAAAAGACAGAGTTATCCTGATACAGGCATCTCTGGTTGTATCCGCATTGTCAACCCTGATTCAGCTTTTTCCGATTGGAAAGAAGAATGGTTTTACTTTAGGTTCAGGACTGCCGATGATCATGGGGGTAAGTTTTGCTTATGTACCAAGTATGCAGGCAATTGCAGAAGGTTATGGAATCAGTTCGATTCTTGGTGCGCAGATCATAGGTGGCATTGTTGCTTTTGTTATGGGAATCCTGGTAAAAAAAATCCGGGTATTTTTTCCACCACTGATCACAGGAACAGTTGTCTTTACCATTGGACTTTCCCTGTATCCGACAGCAATTAACTATATGGCGGGCGGAACAAGTAACCCTGATTATGGTTCATGGCAGAACTGGGTGGTTGCTTTTCTGACTCTTGCCGTTGTTACTGCACTGAATCATTTTGGAAAGGGAATCCTGAAGCTTGCTTCGATACTGATCGGTATTCTCGTAGGATATGTGGTGTCGATTCCTTTTGGAATGGTAAATCTTTCAAGTGTCGGAGAAGCAAAAGTATTTCAGCTTCCACAGTTTATGCATTTTGGAATCCATTTTGAGATTTCTGCATGCGTTGCGATCGGGCTTCTGTTTGCCATTAATTCTGTACAGGCCATCGGAGATTACTCTGCGACAACGATTGGAGCAATGGACAGAGTTCCGGAGGACAGAGAACTGCAGAACGGCATCATGGCGTATGGCGTGACAAATATTCTGGGGGCATTGCTCGGAGGACTTCCGACAGCGACTTACAGTCAGAATGTTGGTATCGTAACAACGACTAAAGTTATCAATCGCTGGGTACTTGGACTGGCTGCAGCAATTCTTGGAGTTGCCGGAATCGTACCGAAATTTTCGGCACTTCTTACCACTATTCCGCAATGTGTACTCGGAGGAGCAACTGTTTCTGTGTTTGCTTCGATAGCTATGACAGGAATGAAGCTGGTTGCATCAGCAGAAATGGATTACAGAAATTCTTCCATTGTCGGACTTGCCGCTGCAATTGGAGTTGGTGTCTCTCAGGCATCTGCTGCACTTGCCAGTTTCCCGAACTGGGTAACTACTATTTTTGGAAAATCACCGGTGGTGCTTGCAACGCTGATCGCTGTTGTTCTGAATATTATTCTTCCGAAGAGCCGCGATGAAAAAAAACATGAAAAAGAACTGAAAAAAGAAGTGAAAGAAAAGATTCAGCAGGATCATGAAGAATTTGACCGGGAGTAATTGAAACTAAAGGTTCAGGAAAAGAAAAACTGTGTCATGAAAAAGACAGAGATGGATATTCCACTTGGCGAAAGTGGAAATTCATTTCTGTCTTTTCTAGAATACACTATTTACGATATACAAAAGCCGGAAGTCCGTCCTCGCCGAGTGGAACTTCAATATTTCCCTGAATGAGTGGACGGGCATAACGGATGAAATCTTCTGTGACATCATGTCCGTCAGAAGTGATCCATGTAAGCGGAACTGTTTTTTCTTCATTGCAGATTGCGTTGACATCTTCCAGTCCGCATATCATCTTGTAATGGTCATTAGCATCTGTATCGCGGATAAAGGATACCATCTTTCCAGTCTCGCCATTTAATGCAGCCTGCACACCAAATCTTCCGGCAGCGATTGCTTCCTTCTGGTCTGTGGCAGAAATCAGAGAGGCAGAGCAACGCTGACTGACATTCAGTTCAACGGAACGGGCTTTGACACCGAGACGGCTGCGTACCAGATTTTCGAGATATTTGCCACATCCGGCAAGCATCTTGTGACCGAAAGTATCGGTTCCTACAGAACTGTCATATTCACAGATAAAAGTACCATCTGCGTCATGGATTCCCTCGGAGACACATACGATCAGGTTACAGTTCTTTTCGAATGCTTTCTCCAGATCCTTAAGGAAGACATCCTGATCAAAAGCAACTTCCGGAAGATAGATAAACAGCGGATTGTCTCCATCGTATTTGCGTGCGAGTGCACTTGCGGCAGTCAGCCATCCTGCATGCCGTCCCATGATCTCGATGATCGTTACGGATTTCTTTTCATATACATTGGCATCGGTTGTAATCTCACGAACCGTGGATGCGACATATTTCGCGGCACTTCCAAATCCTGGTGTATGATCGGTGTGTACCAGATCATTGTCGATGGTCTTTGGTTCACCAATCACACGGATCGGACTTCCAATGGATGCGGCATAGCGAGAGAGCTTGCTGACGGTATCCATGGAATCATTGCCGCCAATATAGAAGAACCAGCCGATGTTTAATTCTTCAAATTTTTTAAAAAGAGCCGGGTAAACTGGATCTTCCAGAGATTCTGGAAGCTTATAACGGCAGGAGCCGAGGTAGGCACCAGGAGTATGAGTAAGCCCATTGAGTTTATCGCCCGGAAGAGCTTCTTCGAAATTAAGAATACGGTCATTTAAAAAACCTTCGATACCATTTACCATACCATATACATGTTCGATCGTGTCAGGATGGGTAAGACCTTCAGAAACGACACCATAGAGACTGCTGTTGATGACGGCAGTCGGCCCACCGGACTGTCCGACGATAAGATTTTTTTTTGCCATTGATTATATACCTCCGATTGAACTGATAATGAACTCATTTTATCATATTTGCCTGAAATCTCATAGTCATTTTTTCGTTATAGGAAATTTTATGACAGGTATTCCAAATAATAAAGATTATTTTACGCAATCAGGTGTAGATATGTTATAATATGGATCATGCAGGTACATACTGGAGGGGATGTGTTTCCAGCATAAGAATAAGCCATTTTAAGGAGTATGATTATGGAAGAAAACAAGAACAGTACACAGGAACAGCCTGAACAGAAGAAAAAAAAGAAAAGTGATGTGCTTCTTACGATAGCACTGGTTGTGGCAATCGCAGTGTTCTGTTATGCAGCCTACAATCTGTATCATATCTATACAGAATACAAAAAAGGAACGAATGAGTACAATTCAATTGAAGAAATGGCGGTTACAGAACGTGATCCGGACAGTACAGAAGTAGCAGGACCGGACGCGCAGCCGAAACCGCCAATTGATGTTGATTTTGAAAAACTGAAGAGTATAAATGAGGATGTGATTGGCTGGATCTACGTAGATGCACTGCCGGATATCAGTTATCCGATCGTGCAGGGAAAGGACAATCAGACATACCTTCATCAGACCTACGAGAAGAATTATAATTTCGCAGGAACAATCTTTGTGGATTACGAAAATGGCAGTGATTTCAATGACTGCAATATCCTGGTTTATGGACACAACATGAAAAACGGGTCAATGTTCGGACATCTGAAGAAATTTACGGAAGATGAAAAACTGTATAACAATGACAGATACTTCTGGATTCTGACTCCGGATAAGAATTATCGGTATGAGATCATATCTGCATATACGACCGGAGTGAACAGTGACACATATACATTGTTCAAAGGCCCTGGAGAGGAATTTGAAGAATATCTGCAAAAGATCAAGAGCTATTCGGATATCAAAACAGAAGATACCGAACTGACGATCAAAGATAAGATCGTAACACTGTCTACCTGTACAGGAAATGAATCTACACGATTTGTCGTACAGGGAAAAAGAGTCAATGCCGAGGATACCGGAAGTGGTGAGAATACAGGAAGTGCTGACAGTGATGCGGCATCAGTAGACAGTGTGACTGTACAGGAGGGATGATCATGGATGAAAAAATCGTGAAATTGCAGGAACTGATCGATCAGCATGACAATATTGTGTTTTTTGGAGGCGCAGGTGTATCCACAGAGAGCGGAATTCCTGATTTTCGTTCACAGGACGGATTATATCATCAGAAATATGATTTTCCACCGGAAACGATTCTGAGCCATACTTTTTTTCTGAATCATCCGGAAGAATTTTACAAATTTTACAGGGATAAAATGCTCTGTGATACTGCGAAGCCGAATGCAGCACATCTGAAACTGGCAGAGCTGGAAGAGGCAGGTAAACTAAAAGCGGTTATCACACAGAATATTGATAATCTTCACCAGATGGCAGGAAGTAAGAAAGTTCTGGAACTTCATGGAAGTGTTTACCGCAATCATTGCATGCGCTGTGGAAAATCTTTCGATTTTGCATATATGAAACACAGTACAGGAGTACCACGTTGCGAGTGTGGCGGAATGATCAAACCAGATGTGGTACTTTATGAGGAAGGACTGGATAACGATACGATCGAAGAATCTGTGAGAGCTATTTCGCAGGCACAGGTACTTATCATCGGTGGAACTTCTCTGGCAGTCTATCCGGCGGCCGGACTAATCGATTACTTCCGTGGTGAGGCACTTGTTGTGATCAACAAATCTTCCACGCCGAGAGACCGTAATGCGGACCTTCTTATCAAAGAGCCGATCGGACAGGTTTTCTCACAGATAAAAGTGAACAAATAATATCATGAGGTGAATAGAAAAACATGGGATTTATCTATGAAGTAGGAGATATCGTTACCCTGAAAAAAGGGCATCCGTGTGGGAGCAAGGAATGGGAAATCCTGCGTGTGGGAGCAGATTTTCGTTTGAAATGTATGGGATGCGGGCATATGATCATGGTGCCGCGTAAGATGGTAGAGAAGAATACAAAGAATCTGAAGAAAAAGGAAAACTAAAAATATACATTTATTGACATAAATTTATCAGGATGGTATACTTTTCAAAAAGAATAACCAGGCGTGGTCTGATTTGGTAGAATCAGTTTGACAAAATCCGGTGTGAAACCGGAACAGTTAGAGACAGACTTCTGTAAATATGTATAAGCATATAAGTCAGAAATAACACGGTGTATAGAGGACAGAGACCCATGGGTAGTGGGGCTCTGTTTTTGTTGTCTTAGAGGGGAAAATACAAAATGGAAAGAGTTGCGGAAGAAGCAGGGTGGAATCAGAAACGATATGATATCCGTACCTATACAGCACAGAATGAGCGGAACAGACGAAATGGTGTGGCGGGGGAGATATCGGATGAATACATATATATAGGAGACAAGTGTTTCCTGAATAACGGAAAAGTGCATGGAGTAACACTTCCGGCAGGCTGTCGTGTAGTTGGAAAACAGGCATTTGAAGGATGTCAGTTCCAGAAAGCCGTAGAGTTCCCGGAAAGCCTTGTAGAAATCAAAAGAAGAGGGTTTGCGGGGAATCGACGACTCCGAAAAGTAGTTTTTCCACATAATCTGGAACGGATTGGAGCACAGTGTTATCGGGAATGCAGTAATCTGAAAGTTGCTGAGTTTGAAAAAAATAGTAAATGTAAAGTGATTTCAGAGGGAATATTTGACTCCTGTACGAAACTGGAGAGAGTTTGTCTCCCAGAGGCAGTCAAAAGCATAGAAAAGAGAGCATTCTACCGTTGTAAAGAACTGAAGGAAATCAACTTACCGAATTCGGTGACAGAGATTGGGGAAGAGGCTTTTTATTTTTGCGGAATAGAAGAACTTGAGCTTCCGACAAATCTGAAAATCATTGGTGACAGTGCATTTTTCAGATGCAAAAACCTCAGAACTGTTTATATACCGACAAGTGTGCGGACGATTGGCCGCTGGGCATTTCACGGATGCAGCAGACTGGAGCGCATAGAGATTTTTCATGATCCTGACGAAATCGGACCGTGGATCATTAACAAAAGCTGTACGATTGTATGTCAGAAGGGCAGCAGGATCGATGCATATGCACAGGAATATGGCTTTCAGACAGAGTATGTAGAGATTTCAGAGGAATTAGATGGATAAGATCGGACAGAGGGCAGCCTCAGTAAAAAGGAAAAGAATAATTTCGCTATTGATTTGCATGCTGTTGGTATTAAATGTTGTCTGCCTGACAGGGTGTGGGGCCGGAAAGAAATGGAAAGACGGAAAATGTACCATTTCCATTGAATGTTCCAGCATTCTGGATAATATGGAAGATCTGAAAGAAACAAAAAAAGAATTTGTTCCCTCGGATGGATGGATCCTTAAAGAAACAGAAGTTTCTTTTAAAGGCGGAGAGACTGCTTTTGATGTTCTGAAGCAGATCTGCGGAAAAAAAGGAATCCATATGGCTTCCAGATATACCCCTTTGTATAAAAGTTATTATGTGGAGGGAATCAATCAGCTTTACGAATTCGATTGCGGTAAGAATTCGGGATGGATGTACAGTGTGAATGGTGAATATCCAAATTATGGAGCATCCAGTTACAATTTAAAAGACGGAGATAAGGTTGAATGGAGATATACCTGCAATCTTGGATCTGATGTAGGAGATAAATATGAAGGAAAATGATTCCTTTTCCATGTGCCACCCGCTATTAAATTTCTTTTATTTTGCGGTGGCACTTTTATTTACAATGTTTAACCAGCATCCGGTATTTCTTGGGATTTCTTATGCGGGTGCATTTGTATACGGGGGATTGCTGAATGGATGGCGAAAGACCCTGAAGCAGGGATTGCTTCTGACACTTCCGGGACTTCTGATCATAGCATTGCTGAATCCTATGTTTAATCATTATGGTGTGACGATGCTTTATTATATAGAAAGCAGCGGTAACTGGATCACTCTGGAGGCGATTGTCTATGGAATTGTACTTGGTGCAGTCATGTTTATCGTGATACAGTGGTTTTCCTGTTACAATACAGTGATGACAAGTGATAAATTTATCTACTTGTTTGGCAGAATAATACCGGCACTTTCACTGGTATTGTCTATGGCACTTCGATTTGTCCCGCGTTTTCTGCGTCAGCTGAAAGTGATACGAAATGGTCAAAAGGCGATGGGACGTGATGTTTCAGAAGGAACCGTCCTGAACCGAATCAAATATGGTTTGCAGATGGTGTCGATCCTTGTGACATGGGCTTTGGAAAATGCAATTGAGACATCTGATTCCATGAGAAGCAGAGGATATGGGCTGCATGGACGAACGGCTTTTTCAATTTATCGACTTACCAGAAGAGACTGTTTCCTTGGGGCTGTGATGGGCGGACTTTTTGCGGTATTTACAGTTGGATGTGCCGGTGGAGCAGCTTACGCGGTGTATGATTCGCGGATCGTAATGGCAGGATTTTCTATTCAGGGTTATACGGCTCCGGTAAAAGTATCTCCGCAGCTTGCAATCATCACATATATCTGTTTCGGAATTTTCTGCTTCATTCCGGTATTTCTGGAGCTTTATGAGAACTGGAAGTTCAGTCAGAGCAGGAAACAGATCGGTACAGAGATCGGCATGACTTACCGCCAGATCTACGAAGAACTGGATGAAGTGGATTTTGTATACAATAATCAGGAATATAAAGAACTGGTACAGGAAGGAAAAATGTTATGAATATTGTAGAAATGCGTGATTTTTGTTTTGCATATCCGGATTGTTCCAGCAAAGTACTTGATCAGGTAAATTTGAGCATACAGGAAGGAACTTTAAATGTCATCTGTGGGCGAAGCGGATGTGGGAAAAGCACACTTCTTCGTCATCTCAAAAGTGTACTTATGCCGCATGGTACAGCATCCGGAGAAATCCTGTACAAAGGAAAAAGACTCAGAGAAATCGATCATAGGACGCAGAGTCAGGAAATCGGCTTTGTTATGCAGAATCCGGACAACCAGATTGTGACGGACAAAGTCTGGCATGAACTCAGCTTCGGTCTGGAGAGCCTTGGATATGATAATGCTACGATCCGTCTTCGGGTAGCAGAAATGGCGAGTTATTTTGGCATTCATCAGTGGTTTTACAAAGGAGTGGAGGAACTGTCAGGGGGACAGAAACAGCTCCTCAATCTGGCAGCGATCATGGCAATGCATCCGTCGCTTCTGATTCTGGATGAACCGACTTCCCAGCTTGATCCGATCGCAGCATCGGATTTCCTGGAAACGGTAAAAAAAATCAATCGTGACATCGGAACGACAGTGATCATTACAGAACATCGTCTGCAGGACATCGTTCCTTATGCTGATAAAGCTTTTGTGATGGATAAAGGCAATGTATTTCTTGAAGGCAGTCCGCGCGAAATCGGAGCTGCACTTCGGGAACAGAAGCATGGAATGTTTCTTTCGATGCCTGTTCCTATGCAGATCTATGGGTCAACAGACAGTCAGGAGCCCTGCCCGTTGACCGTAAGTGAGGGACGGCAGTGGCTGGAGAGATACTGTCGTACTGCGAATATCACAGAAGAAAAAAGAATAAAAATAAATACAGATTTTCTGGCGTCCGTGAGAGCCGGAGAACAGCAGCATGCTGTGAAGGAAGAACCGGCGATCCAGTTGAAAGATGTCTGGTTCCGTTATGAGAAAGACAGCCCGGATGTGGTGCGGGACTTGTCACTGGAAGTCAGAAAAGGTGAGTTTTATGCACTGGTAGGCGGTAATGGAACCGGTAAGAGTACGACGCTGTCGTTGCTCAGTCGCGTGAGACAGCCCTACAGGGGTAAAATCCGACTGGAAGGCCGTGATATCCGTTCTTTTAAAGACCGGGAACTGTATTGCGGATGCCTGGGAGTCATGCCGCAGAATCCACAGAGCATTTTTCTCAAGAAGACAGTGCTCGAAGATCTGTACTCCGTGATCGGAGGAAAGAAAGAAAAGCAGTCTGCGGAATACCAGATCCATATGAAGAAGGAAAAAGCAATCGAGGGAATTGTCAGTCTTACCAGACTGGAAGGCCTTCTGGAGCGGCATCCGTATGACTTAAGCGGTGGTGAACAGCAGAGACTTGCTCTTGCGAAGGTCCTTCTGCTCAGACCAAGAATCCTTCTGATGGATGAGCCGACGAAGGGAATGGATGCGGAATATAAAGAAGAGATAGGGAAAATACTCTGTAAACTGAAGCAGCATGGCCTGACGATCTTTATGATTTCACATGATGTGGAATTTGTTGCAGAGTATGCTGACAGAGTCGGACTTTTCTTTGAGGGAAATGTTGTGACCAGCCAGAACACAAGAGAATTTTTTGCCGGAAATAACTTCTATACGACGGCCGCAAACCGAATGGCACGACAGCTGTTCCCGGATGCTGTTACCGGAAAGGATGTGATCACATGCTTACAGAAAAGCAATTAGATCAGTTCCTGGATGAATTCTGGGAGGACAGTCAGAGTGTACAGACAGAGGCAGAGCAGGAAATATCAGAGGAAAATCTGGAAGAATATGCTGTGGACTACCAGAATAAATGTCAAAAGTATGAGTTAAACGAGGAATGTGTGTGACAACATGGGAAATGACGGGAAACCCCGATAAATCAAGGGAAAACGCGATTTTATTGAACGCGAACGTCCGAAGCTTGACAGCAATATTGAGAATATGAAGAATTGTATAGTCAATTCAGCCGCGCCCGGCTATAAAAAGGGGAAAACCGCCGAAAAAATCAACGTTTTCAGCGGTTTTTTGATTGAAACAAAAATGAAACATCGTTACAGTGTAATTCTATCATCCCGGAGGGGATGTGTAAATAATGGTGGCGTTATAACATTGCGTTATAGCGTCACTTTTTTATTTGTGAAAAATCCGAAAAACCCAGTAAATACAGGCACTACAGCAATTTTTCAAGCGTTACAGAAGCGTTACGAGCACACCAAAAACCCGGCTTCGGAGCCAGGAAAACTGATCACTGTCAATGGGACAAAATGAGACAGTAAAATAAAGTTGTCCCATTGCAGTATTTATGCGGGTTTCCGCGGTTTTCCACATAGTTTTCCACAAAAAACCAATGGGACAAAAAACAAGTAAAAACAGGGTAACAAGTAACCCAAAAAAGAGCAAAAAATCAGCCTATCATTGTATCATTGTTTTCGCCAGTCAAACTGTATAATTTTTCCATTTTTTCGCCGTCCCTTTTTACCTTACGGAGCTTCATTTCAAGTATCTCCATAATCTCATACTGATCTTCTTCTCCGAGTTTTCGGAAACCACACAGAAGCAATTCTTCAGATTTGGAGATTTCTATATTCTCCATATTTGAAGATACAAAACCGGTAAGTAGCCAGTTCATATCACATTTCAATTCTTGCGCAATCTTATAAAAAAGGAAAACGGATGGCGTGCTGGTACCGTTCTCAATACGGCTCAATGCACCAGACTGGATGCCGCATGCGTTAAAAATATCTGTTTGAGTTAAACCTAACTCTTTTCTTCTAGTTTTGATTCTGTTTCCTACACTTTCCATAGATATGTCCATATAGACCTCGCTTTCTGCAAAATTGAAGAAATAATCATCAAATATGAAGAAAACAATTGACATTCTGCATATTTGAAGATATACTATTCATTGCAAGGGATTACTAATCACCCAAGCATGATAACAGAAATACAGTCAAATCACAAGTACCAGAGGCCTTAGGTACACCGGTTTTCTCAACCGGAACCGCAGTGATCACTGCAACTTAACACCGATCTGAAGGTGGAGCAATTAGAATTTTTGACAGAGGTACAGCTAATCTTACATATTAAACACGGAAATCATTTCCGGAAAGCAGAAGAAAGAAGGTGAATGTATGAAAAATGGAAAGAGACCAACGCTTCAGCAGAAGAAGCTGATGAGATCTCACGGACTTGTGCCGGAGAACTGGCTGGTGGTGAAGAACACACAGGAGTTCCTGGAGGTGGTCAGCAGAACATCGCTGAAGAAGATCGGCGGGAAGCCGAAAATCCGGAAGCTGGCCAGAGAGTAGGAGGGAACAGCGTTGAAAAAGAGTGAATACATATCCTGCTTCCTGGACTTCATGAGAGAGTCAACGATGGAGTATGAGGTAGCAAGGAGTAGACAGTCCGACGCGGATAATGAAACACAGGATCTGCTTCACAGGTTGGAACTACACGATGATACCTACCACGATATGGCGCGAATATCCAGGGAACTGAAGAAAGTCCGCCAGGAACGAAGAAAAGCAAAGGATACTGTCGCTGAACTCGAACCGGTTTGCAAATGGAGAGAAGAAAATGCAAGGGCGCTGAAGTCGCTGGAGCAGCTTCTGGGCGCTGTCAGGAAAGCCGAGAAGGCAACACAGAACCGCATCTATATGGACAGGACAGATGCGGTGAGAAAGGCGGTAAAGAATGAAAAAGAGAAATAAGAACAACAAAAAAGCAGGTAGCAAAAAAGCATATTTACCTAAATACAAGCCTTGCAAAGACCGAGATCCATACAAGGCCTGGACAAAGTGCAAAAAGACTACTTCAACCACCTGAAGTCATTACTGACCTGCTTGACGATTTCTTTCCAGTCAACAAAGTTTTTGGAACGATAGCGTTGCATCAGGACCTGAGTTTGAAACTGAGACAGACAGCGGCGTTCGTCTATATGGTCTCCTACGAAGACCAGAGCAGAAGCCATGGATAACTCTTCGACCGGAAGAAAACCATATTTCGATGAGAAGTTAATCATGGAAGTGTTGTCATAGGGGTCGCCGGGGAGCATACTGCCTCCAATAAATTCCCCGTCTCCATAGTAATAATCCTCCATGGTTTTCGAATTGCACGGGTACTTTGAAAAGCTTGTTGCAATCCTTCCATCCGGATCAAGAGAAGCAAAGAGAATGTTCAGGCGGTAATCAATGATATAAACCCGATATTCCGTCGGGAACGAAGTAGGCTTTAAAGACTTCTTTTGCCTGGCGAGACGACGCAGACATTTTTCGAATGTACTCAGATAGTCGGGGAGTGAACACGGAAGTACAGAGAGCAACAGTTCGCAATAACATGAAACATCGTACTTCAAACATGGGAGATCCTGCTTTAACGGAACCTCATAAGACGACATATGTTGGTTGAATTTATACATAGGAAACCTCCTTTTGATTTTTTATTAAGTATACCACAGGAGAAATATAAATTAAAGGAAGTGAGAAGATGGCAGGCGGAAGAATGACGCTGACCCCGCTCGGGAAAGAGATCAAGAAAAAGCTGATCGACAAAGACATGACGCAGGTGGAGCTGGCGGAGCAGCTTGGTGTGACAAAGCAGTACATCACAAAAATCATAACAGGCACCAGGACTGGGGACAAGTACCTCTGCCGGATCGGTGCCATACTGGATATTGATATAGCCAAATTTGCAGCGTAGGAGGGAGATAGATGGCAGGACTGGCATATGTATCCCTGGAAGAAGCTGCAGAGCTTGAGGGGATATCGTACGAAACAATGAAAAAACGGGCTCAAAGAAGCTCAGATAAAATGGGGGTCAAGAAAGCAAGCAGAGGCAGCGGAGGCAAGGAGATGACACTGGTGGCGGTGAACAGCCTGTCAAAGCTGGGACAGAACAGGTGGAAGGAGCGTGAGAAGCTGAAAGAGATGGCAGAGACGGCAGCAGATCTTCCAGAAGAGAAGACAAAGGGACAGGAGCCCTGGTACGTCAATGCAGACTATGAATGGTTTGAACATCAGTACAAGACAGAATACTACAAGGCTACAGAGCTGGGGAATGTGATCCGGAGGTTCCTGAAGGAATCGGAGTCGCACAGCAGAGACCTGACCACATTCACCGAACAGTACGCCCAGGAGAATCTTGGCAAGAGCGGCAGGACGTTCCGGCGGATGGTCAAGGACTACCAGCAGGCAGAAGCCTGGGCGGCGAAGCTCAGTAAGGAAGACGGCTGCAGCTATGATCACCTGATGGTACTGGCACTGTGCCGGAAGCCGAAGAGCTGCGGACTGTTCCCGTCCATACCGGCAGACATGAAGCAGGCGATCAAGAACATCTGGTTCAATGAGGACTTTGCAGTCAACCGGAGGACCAGACAGGATCTGTACGAAGTCCTGGAAGAGATCGCAGTCAATAAGGGGTGGAAGAAGCTTCCTTCCTACCAGACAGTGGTCCGGTACATCTCATACCTGATGGATGATGAGAAACTGAGGAGCGCATTCGAGTACCAGCAGAAGGGTATCCGGAAGTGGAAGAATGAAAACATGGTCAAGCGGGCAAGGGATACCAAGAGCCTGCAGGTTCTTGAAATGCTTCAGGGTGACGAACATACCTTTGACCTGTGGGTGATGTACAAGGCGAAGAACGGGAAGGAGTTCCCGATCCGGCCGAAGCTGGTCTGCTGGATCGACACCAGGAGCCGCATGATCTTTGGAGACCTTATCTGTAAGGATGCGGACAGCCAGATCCTGAAGGAGAGCCTGATCAAGCTGATCTATGTGGACCTTCCGGGACAGGTGCCGCGTTATCTCTACATAGATAACGGTAAGGATTACACATCAAGGCAGCTGATGGGCATTGACCGTAAGGACCGGCACAACCAGGCGGCAAAGGATAGGTTCTTCGATATGGAGTTTGACCGGCCCACAAGAGGGTTCTACCACGATATGGGGATCGAGGATGAACACATCTCCATGCCTTATGAGCCCTGGACAAAGGGGCAGATCGAGAGGAGTTTCGGGACGGCGATCGAAAAGTTCTCCAAGAAATTCGCAAGTTACACCGGAACACTGACGGGATCTAAAACAGATGCAAAGGTCCCGAAGGAGATCAAAAAGATGGCGGAGCAGGGGAAGCTTCTTACCATGGAAGAGTTTTACGAAGAGTGGAAGAAATACAAGGAACAGTATATCAATCGGGCACACAGGGGACTTCGCAATGCCGGAGAACAGTTCAAGAAGCCTGCGGAAGTATTTGAAAATGAGAGCCGGTACACCAAGGCGGCACCGCCGAGAAGCTTCGCGATTATGGCTCTGATGAAGCCGGAAGAAGCACTGGTGAACAATGTCGGCATCAAACGGTTCGGGTACTACTACATGGATGATGAGCTTCTCCCGTATATCAACCAGAAGATCCACATCAAGGTGGACCCGTATGATGTGACCAGTATCTACTGTATCAACAACAAAGGCGGACTCATCTGCCAGGCACAGTGTCAGGAACTGCTCCAGTTCGGCAAGGTATCGGATGAGACGCTGCAGGAACACAGGAAGATGCAGAGACGGCAGCTGAGAACTGTCCGGGAAGAACTGGAAGAAGCAAACCGTCCCTTTGACGGGGATGAAGATGCAGCCCACAAGGGCATGGTCGGCGGCGTGAAGCTGACGATCGGAAAAGACGGCAAGAAGAGCAAAGTGGTGGCAATGCCGACAGACGAAACTTACCGGAAGAACAGGGAGTTCAGGAAGCCAAACGAGTGTGAGTACATGAACTCACAGGCAAAGAAAGCCCTGGAAAGGCTCCAGAAGATGGGAGGCGCGTGATGTGGAGAAAATCATGGAATGGACCGTTCGGGCCATCTGGGCTGTGACCTGGATCACGGTACTGGTCGCGTGCATCATGGCCGCGGCAGTATTATCGCCCGTCCTGTTCCTGGAACTGTTACGGGATGGGAGATACTGATCAACATAAGTGTCAAAAATAGGGATTGAAACAAGAAAGGAGCGTTACATATGGCAGAGATGAGAAATTTAGGTGGAGGCGTGGTCACAGACCAGCAGCCGTCAGAGCTTGCGTTGAGAGTGATCGGGAGATTGAAGGAGCTTCGCTGTAACAAGGCAGAGCTTGCGCTGCAGATCGGATGCAGCCGTTCTATGGTCAGCCAGTATCTGGCTGGAAAGTATAAGAGCGATCCAACTACGATAGAGACCGCACTGGAAGGATGGCTTCAGGAAGTCGGGGAACCGGAAGAAGGGCAGATGGAAGAGGAAGAAGCAGAGCTGCAGGAAGCTGAAGAAAGCATCCCGGAGAAGGTGACATACTTCGCATCCAGCGATTATCTGAACGTGATGGCAGTGTGTCAGAGCTGTCAGGAGAACATGGGGCTTGGCATCGTAGTCGGGAAGTCCGGATACGGCAAGACACATGCACTGAAGAAATACGCCAAGCTTCCGAGAGTGGCATACCTGGAGTGTGATGACACGATGGGAAGCCGGGACCTGGTAGAGGAGATTGAGGGGTGCCTTGGTATGGCAAAGGCATCCGGAGGTACCATCCACAAGAGAGTGAGCCGGATCAGGGAGTTCTTGAATGTTAACAGCGGATACCTTCTGATCATCGATGAAGCGGACAAGCTGATGAACAAGTACACCACCGCCAAGATGGAGATCCTGCGCGGGATCTTTGACCAGGCAGAGGTGGGGCTGGTGATCGCCGGGGAACCGAAACTGGAAACGGACCTGAAGACCGCGCTGGCACGTTTTGCCAACCGGGTGGACTTTTACTACAAGTTACATGGACTTGACGCTGCGGAGCTGGGGAGATACCTGGAAGGATGGGACCTCGCGGAAGACGCAGCGGAAGAACTGGCGAACCGGGCATTCCAGTCCAGGAACAGCTGCTTCCGTCTTTTGGATAGAACGCTGAACAACGTGATCCGCGTTCTGAAGGAAAAAGGGGAGACCAAGGTGACACTGGAGATCGTCAGGGAAGCATCCGGAATGATGATGCTGTAAGAAAGGGGAAGGACTTATGGAAAACATTACAATCAGTATCAGAGGGAAGAACGCCAGTATGCAGGCGTCAGCAATCGTGAGAGCATTTTACAAGACGATGGCGAGAATGGAGGATGGTGGCTGCCATGTGCAGCTTGCCACCAGCCACATTGACGAAGGAGCCGCCACCACAGGCGAGATCAGCGTTCCGGATTTCATTTCCGAACAGGAAAGCAGAAGACGGTTCGCAGGAAGGAGATAACATGGCAGGAAAGAGGATCCCGAAGCATAAAGTGACCATCCGGACCCTGTGGGGGATCGCAAAGTCCCCGGAGCTTCAGCTGGGAAGCGAAGAGCTCCACCTGGTCGTGCAGGCACAGACCGGCAAGGATTCCCTGAAGGAGCTGACCGAACCGGAACGCAGGCGCGTGGCTTACGTCCTGGGACAGATGAAGGAGTCGGCATCCGGAAAGAGGAAGAGACCGGTCGGCATGACCGGAAACGCCACGGACAACCAGAGACGCAAGATCTACATGCTGACCAAGGAGCTGGGCTGGGACGACAACCCGAAGCGACTCTCCGGGTTTATCCGCCGGATGTTCAAGGTGGAACGGGTCGAGTGGCTGAATTATGAACAGTGCAGCAACCTGATCGAGGCACTGAAGAAGATGATCGAGAGACAGGAGGCGGCGAGCAGTGAATGATTTTCGGGTTACGATCCGGGCAAAGAACGGCAAGATCGGCATAGATGCCGAGGGTGAAGTGATCGTCCTGGAAGACCTGGCGACCACCTGCGGGATCATGCAGATCCTGGCAGGAGAGATGGCACTGAAACAGGGCAGAAGCCTGGACGACGTGAAGGACGCCATGCTGGACATCCATCTGGCAGCCATGCAGAAGCTGATGGACGACCAGGCAGAGAGGGAACTGTGGGATGAATAGGTTTCTAAGGACAAAAGGAAGGAGAGACGATGGCAAAGAAGAAATACAAGCCAATGACCAAACGGGAAAAGGAAGAGATGAAACAGATCCGGAAGGAACTGAGAGAGAAAGGCGCGATCCCGCCGGTCAAGAAACGCCTGAACCGCAAGGACTACATAGAGAATACCCGAAACAAGTGGAATGAGCCGGAAGAGAGAAACTCCTGGATCTATCTTACCAGGGCAGTCTCCTGGGTGATGGGACGGGTTGACCATAAGGGTAATGTCCATCCGGAAGCAATCGGGGCAGCTAAGGTGCTGCAAGTAGCTATGAAGATGCAGGAGTTCACAGCGAAGCTCAAGGAAGAAGGGCGGGACCGGTACACCACCGGCGAGCTGTATGAGTATCTGAAGGAAACGCTGGAAGAGTAGCCAGCAGAAAGGAGCACAAACATGGTGCAGAAGAAAATGTCTACCCACGGGGCAGTCAACATCCCGGTGCAGATGCGCCGGAGCATGGGGCTCCAGCCAAAGGATGTGATTGAACTGGAGGAGAAAGATGGGGCGTTGATCCTGCGTCCCAGGGAGATCCGGTGCGCGTTCTGCGGAACGGATGAGGATGTCCTGAAGCTGAAAGGAAAGGGGATCTGTGTCTCCTGCCTTGAAAAGGCACAGGAGCAGAAAGGAGAAGGCAATGAAGATTGATCTGAAGACACAGACCAGCGGACAGCTGGTGGATGCCCTGGTACAGCTGGACAAGCTCCGCCTCCAGACCGCCAGGAGCATTGATATGTACAAAGCGGAACTTCAGGCCAGGGGCGTGAGCATCATGGACGACCGCAACCAGCAGTACATCCGCTTCTACGGTGACGGAGGCAGCGCTTCCATCACAGACAAGCAGAAGCTGGATCTCACCAACCCGGACCGCTTGCAGAAGTGGCTTCCGGAAGGCGTGTACAAGAAGAACGTGTCAGAGACCACGGAAACCAAGTACAAGCTGACTGCTGGGTTTGAGACCATGCTGAAGTCGGTTGCGACCGGGGACTACACCTTCGAGATGTCCCTGGAGGACATGATGGACCAGCTGCACATTGTCCCGGATGATAAGCAGCGGAAGCTCCTGCTGAAGAAGCTGACCGGGGAGTTCGAGAAAGACCGGAAGACCCTGAACGCCGTGTTCAAGGCGGAGGATTCCTGGGAAGAAGAACTCTACTACATCCACCGGATCAAGAGAGGCGAACTGATTCGGAAGTACCTGCCGGACGATATGCTGGACATCACCATCACAGAACTGAAGAAGTGCATCACAGTGGACAGCTCTCTGGCTATCGGGCTGGACTATAAGGCGGAGGACTAGGACATGATAGAACCAAGTACAATAAACATCCTGATCGTATGCGTCACGCTTGTGACACTGGTATGGATGGGCGGAAAGAAAGGATGATCTAAATGGCAGCAAAGAAAAAGTTATTTTTGATCGCCGGACACGGCGAGGGAGATCCAGGAGCGTGCAGCATCTGGGGGCAGGAAGCAAACTATACCAGGGAACTGGCGAAGCTGGTGAAGACTGCAATCGGCAGCCGCATGAGTGTAACCCTGTACGACACGAACAAAAACTGTTATGCTCAGAGTAAGAAAGGCAACGTCCCGACCTACTCCAATTACGACATGACCGTTGAGATCCACTTCAACGCGAAGGCCAAGGCAGACCCGAACGGGGACGGAAGATTCACAGGCGTGGGCGGATACATCCACCCGAACAACGCAGGCCGTTCGATCGCAAGAGCGATCATTGACAGGGTGGTGGCCCTGGGCTTCAGGGAGTGGCTGCTGGATACCAGCACCGGGCTTCTGAACCTGAACAGGGCACAGGGACAGGGAGCCAAGTATTTCCTCCTGGAGACTGCCTTTATCGACGACGGGGATGATATGAAGTTCTACACCGCCCGCAAGGAAGCCTTCGCGCAGGCGATCGCACAGGGCATCCTGGACGGCCTGGGAGTGAAGAGTACAGCCACACAGCCGAAGGCGGAACAGTATTACCGTGTACGCCTCACCAAGGACGATGAGAAGAGCCAGCTCTTCGCAGGAACCAAGACGGGAGCCCTGGCGGTGTGCAAGACCAAACCGGGATACAGCGTCTTTGATCCGGACATGAAGTGCATCTACACCAACAACGCGAAAGGCTTGCAGGCATCCGCACTGAAGGGGCTGAGTGAGAAAGAATGGATTGAGAAAGTCGGACCGCTGTACACCGCAGATGAGAAAACCAGCGGTATCCTGGCATGTGTATCCCTGGCACAGGGCATCCTGGAAAGCGGCTACGGACAGACAGATCTGGCACAGGCAGGAAACAACCTTCACGGCATGAAGACCAATCTCTCCGGCAACACCTGGCCGGGAACCACCTGGGACGGCTCCAGCAAGTACACCAAGGAGTCACCGGAACAGGATGCAAACGGCAACCAGTACATGAAGAAGTCAGACTTCCGCCGCTACGGCTGTATCGAGGAATCCATTGCCGATCACTCCGCGTACCTTCTGAACGCAGCCAACGGCAAGAAACAGAGATACGCAGGACTGGCAGGCGAGAAGGACTACAGGAAAGCAGCCCAGACCATCAAGGATGGCGGGTACGCGACGGACACCAAGTATGTCTCCAAACTGGTGAACATCATCGAAAAATGGAACCTGACCAGGTACAACGCCTCAGGCTCCGGATCCACACCGAAGCCATCCGCGGCGGAAGATGAATGGAAAGTTCCGTTCCTGATCAATACGACCTGTGACTGGCTGTGGATTCGCAAGGGACCAGCGAAGAAGTACGACACCAGCGGGCACATTGCTGAGAAAGACGGGGAAAAGAAGAAGTATACCATCGTGGAAGTAAAGAATGGATGGGGACGTCTGAAGTCCGGAATCGGATGGATCTGCCTGGATTATGTAAAGAAGGTGTGACAGATGGACCGACTGATGAGGGAGCTTGTCAATGAGACGAAAGAGGAAGACATTGCCGACCGCTACCGCCCGATCGTGGACATCATCGGGGTGGATGCCTTCGTGGAACTGTCAATCTACGCCTGCGGTGACGAGCTGTACTTCCCGAAGCCGGAGAACATCGTGGCACCGGCCAGGAACCGGCGGGTCAAAAAGGAATACAATGGTTACAATCTGAAGGAGCTTGCGGAGAAGTATAACCTCACCACCGTACAGATCCGCAACATACTGAAGGACGAGCCAATGATCGGACAGATGAGCATTTTTGACATGGAAAATGAGCAAAAAAGCACTTAAATATTTACCCTAAAAGGTTATTCCGTAAGAGTATAGGATAAGAGCATAGCTTACAGCTATGCTCTTATTTTTTTGTCGATGGAAGAGCCGGAAAGGAGCAATTATGGAGTTAATCAACAGCGTAAATATTGACGCCCTGTACGCCCTGGCGAGCAAGCTGATCGTGCTTGTGGGGGTTATGGCGTTCCTGGTGTCCGTAGTGACCCAGGTACTCAAACAGATCCCGGGACTGGAGAAACGCGTTCCGACACAGATCACAGTGATCGTGACGAGCATGATCCTCTGTCCGGCGGCAATGGCGGCAATGGCGGTCTATTACAGCGTACCGATTGACTGGTTCATGGTCTTTGCGTCGTTTATCGCGTCGTTTATCGTGTCGCTTGTCTCGATGGACGGGTGGGAACGCGTCGCAGAACTGTGGAACCGGATGATCAAGAAATCGTAAGGTACTCATATGGGGTACACAATCACATTTTCCGATGTGATGACAGTGGTGATCTCAGGAGCATTGACTATCATAGTCTGGTTCCTGAAGAGTTACCTGTCAAACATCCAGGCAACTAATGAACAGCAGAACAAGAAGCTGGCCGAGATCGACGAAAAGACACAGAGACGTATAAATGCAGTAGAAGAGGAAAGCAGGAACGAGATCAAGAGGGTGGACAGGGAACTGGCAGACATCAAAGGGGACTTTGCCACCATGTTCGTGCTCCGGGAGGACTACTTCCGGGCAATGGACAAGATGGACGGCAACTTCCGTGACATCGACCGCAAGATCGACCGGCTCCTCATAGCGAACAACATCACGATGGAGGTGAAGAGCAATGGACGACCTGGAGAGGACAGAGGTGAGTCAGAATAAATCGAACCGCGGGTTCATTATGCGGAGCCTGGCAAGAGGATTCAACTACTCCGCCTCTGTCCGCAGTCTGTCAAATGCAATGATGTCCGACGGGCGGATCTACACCCCGGACATCTCCAAGCTGCTGGACTATCTGGTATCTGCCGGATATGTCAGATTTACAGACAAGAAGATCAACTCATACACAGCCTACCGGAACGACGCGGTGGTACAGCTGACCAAGGAGGGCATTGACCTGGTGGAGGCTACTATCGAGGATCCGGGGGTGGACATCTAGTATGGGAAAACAGAGAAAGAAGACCAGGATATCCGGAAAAGTGGATGAGCTGCCGGAAGAGATCCGCCAGCAGGTGGATGTGATGCTGGTCGATACCTCAAACACCTATCTTTCCATCAGCCTGAAGCTGAAGGACATGGGATATGAGGTGTCAAAGAGCAGTATCGGGCGTTACGCCCTCCGCACTTCCAGCGCAACCCAGAGGCTCCTGGAAGCCCAGGCACAGACAGAGCAGCTGGTCAAGGTGGTCCAGAAGAACCCGGACGCCGACTATACAGAGGCAGGCCTAAGGCTGCTGATGGACGGATTGATCAACAAGCTGGCCACAGCGGAAGAAGAGTTCGATGCTCTGCCGCTGGAGAAAGCAGGACGGCTCCTGACGAGCCTGTCCAGGACGAAGGTCTACAAGGACCGCGTGAAACAGGATATGCAGAAAAAAGCGGATCTTGCCTTCTCCGAGATGGAAGACAGGATCATGAAACTGATCCGGCAGGATCCGGAAGCGGCAGCACAGCTCCGCACGATCCTACAGGAGGCGAAAGACAGGATGATGCAGGATGATTGATTTTGACCACTGGCTGACACAGCTGGACGATGGTGAGGAACAACAGGAAAGAGAGTGGCATACCAACCAGGAAGAGCTGTTCCTGGAATATGTCCTTCGGGAGGAAACTGCTTACCGGAAGGATTTAAAGGAACGGTTTGACCGTGGCGAGAAGCTGACCGGTCCGAAAGGGCTCAGGAAGAAGCTGGCTGCCGTGGATCTGTCCTACTTCGGACGGGCGTATCTGTCTCACTATTTCGTGAGGAAGTCCCCGGAGTTCCACGCGGAGCTGGATGCCATCTGGGAGGCTGGTGTCCTCAAAGGGATGAATCCCCTGGTGGATGCCAAGAAGATCTCCAGGGCAGACGGATCCAAGAGAGCCATAGCAGCTCCCCGTGGACATGCGAAGTCCACGAACTTCACATTCAAGGACTCCCTTCATGCCATCCTGTACGCATACAAGCACTATCTGATCATCCTGTCCGACTCATCTGACCAGGCGGAGGCATTCCTGGAAGACATCAAGGATGAACTGGAAGACAATGCTGACATCATTGAGGACTTCGGCTGCATGAAGGGGGAAGACACCTGGAAGAGCGGCACGATCAAGACGACCAACGGAGTCAAGGTGGATGCAGTAGGATCCGGAAAGAAACTTCGAGGAAGGAAAAACCGGAGCTGGCGTCCTGACCTTATTGTCCTGGACGATATCGAGAACGATGAGAACGTCAACACACCGGAACAGAGGAAGAAGCTCCTGAACTGGTTCAACAAGGCTGTGATGAAGGCGGGGGACACCTACACGGACATCATGTATGTGGGAACAATCCTGCATTATGACTCCCTTTTGTCCAACACCCTGAAGAATCCGGAGTTCAAGAGCCGGAAATACCGGGCTGTCATATCCTACGCGGATAACACACAGCTGTGGGAACAGTGGGAAGAGCTTTTTATCAACCTTTTTGACGAGCTGCATGAGGAACACGCAGACGAGTTCTTTGAGGAACACAAAGCGGAGATGCTGAAAGGCACAGAAGTCCTGTGGGAGGAAAAGCTGTCCTACTACAAACTCATGAAGATGAAAGTATCCGAGGGAGATGCTTCCTTTAACTCCGAGCTTCAGAACGACCCGATCGACCCGGACAATGCGACGTTCAATGAAGAATGGTTCGATTTCTACGACGATGAGCCGATTGACTTCAGTGATCCACGTTTCTACTTTGTCGGGGCAAATGATCCGTCCCTGGGTAAGAACAAAAAGAGCGATACCAGTGCCATCATAGGCCTGGCAACAGATATGAAGACCGGCTATATGTACGTTGTGGATGCGTCGATCGAGAAACGCCATCCGGATGTGATCATTGACGACGCCATCAACATGAGCCGGAGATACAAAAAAGACTACAGCCGGAGCTTCCGGAAGTTCGGCGTTGAGACCGTACAGTTTCAGTGGTACTTCAAGGAAGTCCTGGCGCAGAAGTCGGCACAGGAAGGCGTGTACCTCCCGATCGAGGAGATCCAGTCCAGCTCCAACAAGACTATGCGGATCGAGTCCCTTCAGCCGATGGTCAAGAACCACTATCTCAAATTCTCGCGGAAACACAAGGCTCTGCTCCAGCAGATGAAAGAGTTCCCGATGGGAAAGAACGACGACGGACCCGACGCGTTAAAAATGGCGGTTGATACCGCAGTCAAGGCAAGGGGAAGCAGTGGGGCGGGAGAGTACCGGACCGCAGAAAAAAGAAGGGTACAGTTTGAAGAAGGAGCGTACTGATTATGTCAAAAAAGAAGAAGGGAAAGAAAGGCAGGAAAGAAGCCTTTGACCCGGAAAAAGACACCGGGATATTGAGACCGGTTGACATGACCATTGCCGCCGGGGAGATCAATGACCGTTATTCTGATTATCCGAGCCGGGGACTGAATCCGGTGAAGCTGGCTTCCATCCTCAGGGATGCAGACGAAGGAAACGTCCGCAGCCAGATGGAGCTGTTCGAGGAGATGGAGGAGAAGGACGCCCACCTGTTCTCCCAGATGCAGACCAGGAAGCTGGCTGTGACGGGACTGGACTGGGAGGTACAGCCCTTTTCACCGGACGATGAACAGGATAAGGCCATAGCGGAGTGGATCAAGGATCAGCTTCTTGGCATCGAGAACCTGGACGACATCCTGACCGACCTGCTGGACGCGATCGGGAAGGGCGTGAGCATCATGGAGATCATCTGGGGCGTGGACTCAGACGGCTTCAATGTGATCGAGGATATCCGGTATGTACATCAGAAAAAGCTGGTGTGGGACTGGGAGACAGACGACATGCTGGTCTGCACCGAACAGTTCCCGAACGGCATACACTTGCCGAAGAACAAATTCGTGGTTCACAGATACAAGGCCAAGAGTGGCCACCCGTCCAGGGCGGGGATCATGCGTATCGTGTCCTGGATGTACCTGTTTAAGAACTACACGGTAAAGGACTGGGTTTCCTTCTGTGAAGTCTACGGAATGCCCCTGCGGATCGGCAAGTACGATCCGGGAGCAAGTGAAGCGGACAAACAGGAGCTTCTGGATGCGATCGTAAGGATCGGATCTGATGCAGCCGGTATCATACCGGAGACTACCATGATCGAGTTCAAGGAAGCCAACAAGACCACCAGTGCAGACATCTACGAACAGCTTGCCAGGTACTGCGACGAACAGATCAGCAAGGCGATCCTGGGACAGACACTGACCTCAGACAGCGGCGGTGGAAGCTATGCACAGTCCAAGACCCACAACGAAGTCCGGCATGACCTGACCGCGGCAGATGCCAAGGCTTTGGCAGTCACCATCCGCCGGGACATCATCCGCCCACTTGTGGAGTACAACTTCGGGGCAGATGCAAACGTTCCGTTTATCCGGTTTAACTCCGATGAGGAGGAAGACCAGAAGGAAGCGGTGGACATGTACCGCACACTGGTGTGCGACATGGGGCTGAAAGTCCCGGCGTCGCATGTGTACAAAAGATTCTCAATCCCGGAGCCAGAAGAGGGGGAAGAAACCCTCCAGCCGAACATGGTGGCGAGGACCCACCTGCTGGATGGCAGCCAGGATGATGGCGTGGATCCGGAGCAGCTGAAGGATGATTCTGAAGCATTGACGCCGGAACAGATCCAGCTGGATGATATGACGGATCTGTCCAACCAGCTGGCAGCCAGACTGATGGAACAGATGGTAAAGCCTTTGAAGACCCTTGTGGAACACTTTGACGGGGATCTGGGAGACTTGCAGGAGTTCCTGAAGGATGAGGAGAAACTGAAAGCCCTGTACGAGGATATGGAGTCCCCGGAGCTGGAAGACCTCCTCCATCAGACCATCTACCTGTCCAGCGTGATCGGGAGGACACAGGAATGAGCGAAGCCCTGTATGGAAGTTTTAAAGACTTTATTTTCAAAAAAGCTGTCAAATTCCTGAGGGGAAGAAAGGCACTCCCTAAAGACGTGTACATGAAGCTGGATGATGAGGCAAGGACAAAAGCCTTCACTGTATCCGGGTACACGGCACTGGAAGTCCTCCAGGAGTTCTCTGACGCGCTTGCGGATGCAGTGGAGCAGGGAAAGACAAAGGACGACTTCCTGAAGGAAATGAACGCTTTTCTGTCGGATCGCGGATACGAAGCCATGAACCCCTGGAAGAGTGACACAATCTTCAGGACGAATATCCAGACTGCGTACAATGCCGGACACTTTCAGAGCATGACGTCTCCGGAGACCCTGCGGCTCTGCCCCTACTGGCAGTATAAGACAGCGGCGGACGGAAGAGTCCGGGAGAGCCACGCCATCATGCACGACGCTGTGTACAGGGCAGATGATCCCGTGTGGGACATCTGGTACCCGCCCAACGGGTTCCGGTGCCGGTGCATGGTGAGGAGCCTGTCCAAGCGGCAGGTGGAGCAGATGGGGCTGGAAGTCAGACAGAACCCTCCCAGGACCGTTGACTATGACACTGGCGAGATCCTTATGATCAACCCAGACAAGGGCTTTTCTAATAACCCGGCGAAGACGACCTACAAGCCGGACCTGTCAAACATAGACAAGCCCCTCCGGAAGATCTTCCGGGAAAGAAAGCAGGAATCAATCTGAGCAATTTTTAAGCCATTTTCTGTAAGAGGTGGGGAATTGCTCCAGTTTGCCGAGAAAATAGCGTTATGACGCGTTATAACGCTATTACAGACGGTACAGAAGAGGTGAGCGAGACAATGGAAACTTTGATAGCCCTTCAGGCGGGCACGATCGACCTCTCCGGAGCCCCGGAAGAGATCAAGATCCTCCCTCTTGGAGAGGTGAAGTCCACAAAAGGAACCTTCCTGGTAGATGATGCCAGCGTAGACATGATCCTGAAGTCCTTCAAGGACCGCAAGATCGACCTGGTGGTGGATTATGAACACCAAACCTTGCTGAATGTCCAAGCACCGGCCAGCGGATGGATCACCGAGCTGAGAAAAGGCGCGGACGCCATCATTGGAAAGGTACAGTGGACACAAAAGGCGAAGGAATACCTGAAGAACAGGGAATACAGGTACCTGTCCCCGACCATCATGGTGCGGAAAGACAGACGAGTATCCGCTGTATCGTCGGTAGCATTGACCAACAGCCCGGCTATCGACGGAATGCCTGCCATGTGCAAGGACAACGGGCTGACGAAAGGAGAAAACACAATGGATCTGAAGAAACTGATCGAGGTTTTAGGGCTGGCGGAAGACGCCACCGAGGAAGACATCCTGAAAGCTGTGAAAAAAGCAGTGGAAGCAGCCGGGGCACCGGAAACACCTCCGGCGGCTCCACCTGCCGAGGTTGTAGCAAACAGCACCATCCTGGGACTTTTGGACCTTCCAGACACAGCTTCCACAGCGGAGGTGAGTGCCAAGATCGTAGGACTGAAGAACGGGGACCAGCAGCTTGCCCTCCGCGTCCATCAGCTGGAAGAGGCTGCAAAGGAGCGTGAGACTAACACCCTGGTACAGACCGCCCTGAAGGATGGCAAGATCACAGCAGCACAGAAGGAATGGGCGAGATCTTACGCCCTGAAAGACGCAGAAGGCTTCAAAAAGTTCCTGGAGCTGGCAGGACCGGCGGTGCCGATGGGCGAGATCGGACTGAAGGATGCCCCGGAAGGTGAGAAGCTGGATGCTAATACAATGGCGATTCTGAAGAATCTGGGAATCAGCGCGGAAGATGCGAAAAAGTATGGGAATAAGGAGGTAACACTGTGAAAAGAACAGGGAACCAGGTGCTGGGAAGTACCACATTGAATATCCCGGTAGCCGCCGGGGAAAACATGAAGGAATGCACGATCGCGGCTATCAACACGTCTGGCTATGCAGTAACCGGAAAGAAAGCGGAAGGACTTGTGAAAGCTGGAATGGTCGTAGTAGGTGCTGACAATACCGGCGGAGCTGCCGGAGCGGTGAATGTCAGAGTACAGCGCGGGACCTTTGTGTGGAACAACGACGGAAGCATCAAGAGCACAGACCTTCTGAAGACCTGCTATATCGCAGGAGCTGATACTGTGACAATCACTTCCACCGGGGCGAGTGCAGCCGGTACCATTATCGCGGTGGATCCGGACGGCGTTACCGTCGAGATGAAATAAGGAGGACATAGAAAATGATTATTAACCAGTCTAACCTGCACGGCCTGACTACAGGCTATTCCGCAGCATTCAACAAGGCACTGTCAGAAGTGAGTCCGGACTACAGGGACATTGCAACCGTAACCTCTTCCAGCACTGCCGCAAACGACTACGCATGGCTTGGACAGATCCCCGGAATGAAGGAGTGGATCGGAGACAGAGAAGTCCAGCACATCAGTGAGTACGGATACACCATCAAGAATAAGAGCTTCGAGCGAACTATCGGCATCAATAGAGATGCTATCGAGGATGACCAGTATGGCATCTATACCCCGATGTTCAGCATGATGGGACAGGAAGCCGGAGAGCATTACAATGACCTGGTTTTTGAGATGTTGACAAAAGGATTCACCGAAAAATGCTACGATGAGAAGACTTTCTTTGCCGCAGACCATGTATCCGGTGAAAAGACTTTCTCAAACACTTCTACAGCAGCACTGAGCACTGAGAGTTTCCTGGCTGCCAGACAGGCCATGATGAGCATTACCGGCGACAAGAACAAACCGCTGAAGCTGGTGCCGGATCTCCTGGTCGTATCTCCGAAAAACGAGATGGTAGCCAAGAAGATCCTGGAAGCTTCCCTGATCGACGGCACTACCAACATCACCCAGAACCTGGCAAAGATCAAGGTTGCCACTGAGCTGTCTGGAGACAATGAGGACGCATGGTTCCTCCTGTGCACTAAGAAGTTCCTGAAGCCGATCATCCTCCAGATCCGCAAGAAGATCAAGTTCGACATGCTCACAAAGGACACTGATCTGAATGTGTTTTTACAGAAGGAATACCTGTACGGCTGTGACTGCCGCGACAATGCAGGCTTTGGCTTCTGGCAGATGGCATATGGCAGCACCGGAAAAACATCCGGTTTAGGCTGATGTACTGCACCACGGCCGAAGTTCTTGGAAAGATCCGGGACGATATGATTGACGCAATCCTGGGATCGGATCTGATCGAGGATGAACAGGAAAGAACAGAGAAGATCACTGCCTGCACCGAGGAAGCCATCTCTGACGCCTGTGCCGAGATCGACGGCTGGGTATCCAAGCGGTACAAGGTTCCGTTTCTGGAGCCGGTGCCGCCGATCGTCAGCAAACTGGCGAAGGATATCGCTGTCTACAATCTGGCAAGCAGGACTGGAATAGATGAAGACGACAGGGAGAACACCATATACATCCGTTACAAGAACGCTATCACGTTCCTGACGAATGTAGCCAAAGGCCTGGCGAACATTGATACCGGGCAGGATACAGCAGACGGATCCGGAACAGCCACAGCGAACGACGGCTTCCGGTACCAGGCAAATGAACGGCTGTTTTCCAGGGAGACCATGAAAGGATATTAACCACACATGTCATCAATTAGAGCCAGCATGGAAGGAGAACTCCCAGAGCTTGCGGAGAAGCTGTCCCGGCTGAGTGCCATCGACAAAACCGGGATCAACAATGCGATCGCGGAGGCTTTGCGGAGCGGGACGATTGAAAGGTTTGAAAGCGAAAAGAGCCCGGAAGGGGCTGCATGGAACAAGTCCATCCGGGCATCGGAAAAAGGCGGACTGACCCTGACAATGACAGGACAGCTGAAAGGCTCCATCAACGCCAGAGCGACCGAAGAAGGTGCCGAAGTCGGCACAAACCTGGTATATGCAGCCACCCACCAGTTCGGAGCATCCGGACGCGTGATCCGGGCGAAGAACAAGCCCTATCTTGCTTTTGAGTACCACGGACGCACGATCCGCAAGAAACAGGTTACTGTCAACATACCGGCACGCCCGTTCTTGGGTATATCGGATGAAGACAGGCAGGAGATCAAGAGTCTTGTAGAGGAGGCGTTATCAGAAGCATGACGAAGAAGGCGTTCCTGGAGGCTGCACTGAAAGCTGGAGGCCTGACGAAGAGCGTATACACCAGCCTAAAGCAGTTGAAACACGCTGCGGGCACACAATACGGCGCAGTTCTGCGGATCAGCGACACACCGGTACGAGCGACATCTAAAAAAACATTCAAAGACCAGCAGGGTGCTTCCCTCATACGGCGGAAGCTGTACACCTGCGAGACCGCCTACAATGTGGTCCTGGCCGCAGCGGATGAGGAAAAGCTGGAGGAGCTCCTAGAAGGATTCCTCACAAACCTGGAAAGAGGCTTCTATGATGATGGCGGGAATTGGGTGGATGTCACTCCGGTGGAGACTGACTGGGTAGATGAAGATGATTGTGTGATGAAGGCTAAGATGGCCGTCCAGATAAAAGTTGTATGCAAATATGGAATCTACAAAGACGTGGCAGCATGGACCAGCCCGGAGGGCACGGAGATGGAACTGACCACGGGAAAGGATGAAGATGGACAGCAATGAAATGAAGACCATTGAAGAATGGGCGAAAGAAAAGAAAACCGCAGATGAGATTCTGAAGGGGACTATGATCCTGGAAGGCTGGGGCTGCGGAAAAAGCGTAAGCGAAAGCGAATACGATGAAGCCGTGGAGCTGTTTACTGGCAGACCGGCAGATGGGAGGAAATAATGTTATCAAACGTTGAACTGAATTTACATGACAGCAACGGCGGGGCAGGAAGCGGAACCGGGACCGGGATCTTCGGCAAGGTCGGCGTCAGCCCTGTGGAGAGTGCGAGCCCTATCGTGATCACTGGGAACATGGATGCAGAGATGATCCGCGAGAAACTGGGGAATAGCCCGCTTGCAGACGCTTGCATCGACTCTGTGGAGAATGGGGCATCTACAATCTATGCCCTGCCGGTGAAAGAGACCACACACGGCAAGATCTCAAAAGCAGACCACCAGGGAACTGGAAAGGGAACCATTGAGGCATCCGGAAACCCGACAAATGACTTCACCCTGATCGTACAGATCGAGACTTCCGGGCTGACTAACACAGCCACCTGCGTGATCAGTGAAAACGGCGGTCAGAGCTGGGGAGATGAGCAGACCATCCCACTGTCCGGCACCATTACCGTACCGAACACAGGCGTGACACTGACCTTTACAGCTTCTGAAGGAAACCAGTTCGTTGCCGGTGATACCTATACCTTCGAGGCGACAGCCCCGGCGGCGAATAATGGGGACATCCTGGATGCTGTGAAGAAGTTCCGCAGCTACATGGTGACAGTGGAGCTGATCCATGTGGTAGGCACCAGTACCGCGGCACTGTGGGGATCCTTGGAAAGCCTTGGAGCTGCAATGGAGACACAGGCGGGCAAACCGATCTTTTTTATCTGTGAGCAGAGAGGACCTTCTGAAGCGGAGAACGCAGCTGCCTACGCCGAAGCAATCGCTCCGGATGCAAAAAGCGTGAAGGGGCGTCATGTGGGGGTTGTGTCCCAGTGGATCAGATACATCCGCATGGACGGACGTGAGCAGGACATCAATTTTGCAGGTATACTCACCGGAAGCCTGGCAGCCATCAAGGAAAGCACCTCTGTGGCTTACACTGGTACAAATGGAATCAGCTACGCTGAGGGCAAGATCGTGAAGCTCTTGCCGGAGGGAATTGAGGACTACATCGAACAGCTGGATGCTGCGAGATATATCTTCCTGCGTAAATACGAAGGACTGGAAGGCTACTATGTGGCAGCTACCAACATGACAGCACCGGCTTCCAGCGACTACGCGAACATCGAGGATGTCCGTGTGATGTACCGTCTGGCCCGCGAGGTGTACAAGAGAGCTCTCTTGCATCAGAACGAGGACTTTGACCAGATGGATGCGGAAACTTACTATGCACAGGTCCAGGAAGACCTGAACGTCCCGATCGACGACGCGAAAGACACGGATCACATTATCAGTGACGGACGCGTGACTATCCTTGCGGACATGGTAAACAGCGGCAAAGATAAAAAGCTTCCGGTCCGTATCCAGTGCGTACCGCGTGGATACACCAGAGAACTGAAGCTTGACATGTATGTAGTCAACGCGATCGCGTAGACGGAAAGGAGAAAGACGTGGCTAGAAAACAGATTGTAAACGGCAAGGTTTACGATTGGTCCTCCGTGACTATCGGAATGAGTGGCTGCGGGGGGATCGAACCGAAGGAGATCAGCTATGATGATGAGAAGGAGAAGACCCTGATCTATGGAAAGGGCGGCCGGATCCGCGGATACGGCACAGGCCAGGCAAAGAACGCCGTGAAGATCTCCATGCTCAGAGAGGACTTCAATATCTTTATGGATGCCGTGAAAGCATCCTACAAGAAGAACAAGTTCTACGACGTGGTGGTTCCGAAGATCACCGTATCCTATGCGGACACCGGATGTACAACCTGCACCGATACCCTTACAAAAGTAACCTTCTCAAAACGTAGCCTGAAGGTTGCGGAAGGTGATAACAGCCTGACTGTGGAACTGGAAGGTGTAGCAGTCGGAGAAATTGCGATCAACGGAATCACCGGCTGATCAAGTTAATTGTCAAAACAGGAGGAATAAAACATGTATTACGATACAGATGCAAAAAATGTGGAAGCTCTGAGTGCGCACGAAGAACAGGAAAGACCGGCAGCTGTTCCGATGACTCCGGCGGTAGCGGAACCTCAGAAACCGTTATCTGAAGATAAAAAGGCTTTTGAAAAATTTTGCGAAGGGAAACATGGTTACGTTGTAACTACCAACCTGTCCCAGGATGATGAGATGGAAGAGGAACTGAACTTCCTGTTCAAGGAACCTTCCAGCGCGAGCTATGACCGTTACGCCAAGACTGCCAGCAGCTCCTCTAGCAAGGCTATGAAAGCCTTCTGCCTGGATAACATCCATCCGGAGCAGCGTGTAGACTTGGACGATAAACTGAGTAAATTCCCGGCACTTGGAATCAGCCTGGGTGAGAAACTTCTCTACATGTTGGGTTTATCGAAGACAACCAGAGTACGGAGACTGTAAGATCTGCCGATGAACAGATAGAAGAGGCAGAGCAGGAGATCCGGGACAGCTTTTTTGACATGGCTGTCCTGACGATCTGCCGGTATCTGCCTTCTCAGATGGTTCCCACGGACTGGGAACAGGTTCCGATCACGGAACTTTACCGGCTGTTTGCAAAAGCCAAGATCTGCCGGGAGATGGTACAGGGAGATATACAGACGGGGGTGGCGAAAGCCTTCTCTGAAGAATAAAAAAGGAGCTGCATGAAAATTCACACAGCCCTCTGCCTAAAGCAATTATAAACGAATAACGAAAGAATTGCAAGAGGTGAGTGAACATGGGTATGGATTCTGTATTCCGTGTATCTCTTGTACTGGATATGGTTGATAACATGACCAGCAAAGTCCAGGGAGCTGCTGACGGGGTACCGTCTGCGGTACAGAAAATGAATGACGCCTTCGGGACTATGCAGAAGGCTGGCGTGGCAATGACCGGAATGGGTACCGCCATCGTCGGAGCCTGCATGGGAACCGTGACAGCGACGTTCGACACCCAGGATGCACTGGCCGAGGTTGCCAGCCTTGGAGTTGAGGATCTTGGAGCCCTGGAAAAGGCTGCAAAGAATTTCTCTGACACATGGGCGGGGACCACGAAGTCGGATTTCATATCCGCCTCTTATGATATCAAGTCCGGTATTGCGTCTCTGACAGATGAAGGCGTGGCCCAGTACACAGAGCTTGCCGGATTAACAGCGAAAGCGACCAAGGCGACCACTGCGGACATGACTTCCCTGTTCGCTACCGGTTACGGTATTTACAAGAACTATTATTCTGACCTCAGCGACATGGAGTTTGGAGAGATGTTCTCCGCCGGAATTGCCACGGCCGTTAAGAATTACAAGACCAGTGGTACTGAGATGGCAGGAGCCATCAAGATGCTGGGAGCTTCCGCAACGAATGCAAACGTCCCGATGGAAGAACAGCTTGCCATCCTGGGACAGCTACAGGCAACCATGAGCGGAACGGAAGCCGGTACAAAATACAAGTCATTTTTGAACACTGCGGCGTCAGCTGGCGAAAAGCTGGGGCTCAACTTCCTGGACGCGAACAACCAACTCCTGTCCATGCCGGACATCCTGGAGCAGCTACATGGGAAGTATGGCGACACCATTGATGCGGTTGAAAAGAAACAATTAAAAGATGCCTTCGGAACAGACGAAGCGATCGCCCTCATCGACCTGCTGTATAACAACACAGACCAGCTGAAGACAGGTATCGACGACCTTCAGACCTCTATGGATGGAGGTGTGGAGACCACGAAAAAGATGGCGGAAGCGATCAGCGACACGCCCGCACAGAAGTTTCAAGTATTAAAACAACAGATGCACAACGTGACGGAAGAACTGGGACAGGGACTCCTTCCGGCGGTCAATACCGGACTGGAGGCTATGATCGGGCTGGTTCAGAAGGGATCAGACTGGGTATCCAATAACCAGGAGACCGTCGCGACCATTATGAGGATTGTTGCGATCCTGGGTGTATTCCTGATCGTGGCCGGAGTGGTGACTACTACCATCGGAACACTAGGTAAGGCTATGACGTCGTTGAAGACAGTCACGACCTTGGCGAGCAAGGCCAGCGGACTGTTCAATAGCGCACTCCTATCGTCACCTATAACGTGGGTGATAGGGCTGATCGTGGCGTTGATAGCCATATTTAAGGCGTGCGGTGGAGACGTGGAACAGCTGGGCGCGACCTTCAGCAATATCTTCGGCAAGGTGGGCGGGTTCGTAGGAACCGCAGCCACAGCCATAGCACAGAAGCTTCCGGAGTTCCTACAGTTTGGTATCAACCTGGTGCTTCAGATTGTGTCTGGTATAGCCTCCGGGCTTCCGTCCCTCATATCGGGCGGCGTGTCCATGCTGGAGTCCCTGATCACGGGAATTCAGACGATAGCACCGACTTTGCTAAGTGTCGGACTTTCCCTGCTTCTGACATTACTGTCCGGAATTTTGCAGGCGGTTCCGTCAATCTTGCAGGCTGGGGAGACTATCATCCAGTTCCTGTATACAGGAATCACAACGTTGCTGCCGGTGATCTTATCCGCCGGGATACAGCTGATTCAGTCACTCTTGACTGGAATTATACAGTATCTGCCAACTATCCTGTCAGCTGGTCTTCAGATCCTGAGTATGCTAGTACAGGGGATCGTGACCGGGCTCCCGGCACTTTTATCGGCTGGGATTTCGCTGATCCAGATGATCCTGACGGGCATCATTCAGAACCTGCCGTCTGTGATTTCAGCCGGTCTTCAGATCCTGGGGATGCTGGCTCAGGGAATTGCAACCGGACTCCCCCAGCTCCTGGCACAGGCTCTTCAGCTGATCCCTCTGGTCCTTCAGGCGATAGCCTCCGGGCTGCCGTCTCTGATCACATCCGGTATTCAGATCATTTTAATGATCCTGTCCGGACTGATCTCAGCCATCCCGACCCTGATCGGCATGATCCCGGAATTATTCTCCGGAGTTGTAGATGCCGTGACGTCGATCGACTGGCTGGATGTAGGCTCTAACCTGGTAAACAGCATCAAGGACGGATTTGTGAGTGGCTTTTCCAGCCTGGTAGACACAGCCAAGGGACTGTGGGACGACTTTACAGGCTGGCTGTTCGGAGAAGATGATGTTCCGGATACGACACCAGTGGCAGGGACAGCAACGGCCATCGAGAACGATATCCCGAAGGTAGAGACAGCAGTAGACAACGCAAACCAGGCACTTTCCACACTTGACTTCAACCCTGACAGCTTACAACAGAAGGGAACAGAGTCCATGCAGGCCCTGGCAGACGGAATCACCGCAGGGACACCAGCAGCACAGGCAGAAGCTCAGAACGCCGGACAGAGTATCCTGGACAACTTCAATCTTGACACTACTGGAGCAGGATCCGCAGGAGCGAACCTGATGCAGAGCGTAACAGACGGAATCAATACAGGAACACCAGAAGCCCAGGCAGCGGCACAGAACGCAGGCCAGGAGATTATGAGTTCCTTCAACATTGATACCAGCGGAGCGGGAACGGCAGGGACAAGCCTGATCGAGAGCGTGACCAGTGGTATCACAGCGAACGCAGGAAACGCCCAGGCAGCGGCCCAGAGCGCAGGGCAGGAGATCATGAGTGCCTTCAACATTGATACCAGTGGAGCAGGATCCACAGGAGCGAACCTGATGCAGAGCGTAACGGATGGAATTGCATCCGGAACCGCCGGAGCAGAAGCAGCCGCCCAGAGCGCAGGGCAGGAGATCATGAGTGCCTTCAACATTGATGCCAGTGGAGCAGGATCCACAGGAGCGAACCTGATGCAGAGCGTAACGGACGGAATTACATCCGGAACCGCCGGAGCAGAAGCAGCCGCTCAGAGTGCAGGCCAGGGGATCATGAGTTCCTTCAGTATTGATACCAGTGGAGCAGGATCCGCAGGAGCGAACCTGATTGAGAGCTTGACCAGCGGTATCACCGCAAATGCAGGCAGTGCTCAGAGTGCCGCTCAGAGTGCGGGACAGAGTGCCCTGGATGCAGTGGATAACTTAAACGCCACCACAGTAGGCACGAATATGATCAAAGATATCGGTTCCGGAATTACTTCCGGATCAGGAACCACAACTTCAGCAGCACAGAAAGCAGGAACGGACGCCATGAACGCCTTCCGGAACGCGGTATCATCAGCCAGCGGACTGGGAAGACAGATGATGTCCAACGTTGCCTCTGGTATCAGCTCCGCCGGATCCAGTGCAGTCAGCACTGCGTCCAGCATTGCATACCAGATCAAGGCGGCATTCGAGAACATCCGTATCACGGTTCCGAGACCGTCCCTGCCTCATGTAAATGTATCCTACTCAACAGTAGGAAACGGAAAAGCAACAGCTTCCGTCCCGAACTTCTCAGTCAGCTACTACGCGAAAGGTGCGATCATGAAAAAACCGACCATGTTCGGCATGAACGGCACAAGCCCGATGATTGGAGGAGAAGCCGGTGAGGAAGCGATCGTTCCACTGGACAGCCTGTGGAACCGGATGAGAAATGTAGTCATGAATACGTTTACCATGTTCTTCCCTGGTGGAAAGAAACAGTCTGATCCGGCTAAGGAGAAGAATACTGTTACCCAGACCAAGGAAAAGACAGAGAAACAGCAGACGACTACAACGAAGCCGGAAACGAAGCAGACACAGCCACAGGGCGGAACGAAGTACCAGACGTACCATGTAACAATGAATATTGACGCTCAGAGCATTGATGATCTGCGTAAGCTGAAGAAACTGCTCTCTGAGCTGGATGGGGATAACGACCCAGTAACGGCATAGGGAGGACAGCATCATGATCTACGTTGATGAGAAATATCTGACCATAGCCGGGAAGAAAATTCCCGGCCAGGTGCAGAGTGTAACGATCACGGAAGAGGGCAAGATCGAGGATAAAAAGAACAGCAAGGGCAAGGTTACAAAAGCAAACCAGCCCACAGGGTTCGAGGCAGCCAAAGTCGAAGTATCCATGTACTTCGAGGAAGACGGCAGCTATACAGCAAAGGAACAGATCCAGTACATTCAGAGGTTGTTTAAGACTACAAAGCAGAAGAAGCAGAAGAAATACAGGATCGTAGAGATACAGTGTGCTGCAAGGGGCATCACGGAAGTGTACTTCAATGGGTTCACGACCACGGAAGATGTCAACCAAAGCTGGTTTACCGGAACCTTGTCCTTTGTAGCCCCTCTGATCGTGAGCGTGTCGGTTGTGAAGACCAAGGCACAGAAAGCCAGGGAAAAAGCAGCGGCACAGAAAAAAGCAGCGGCAGCGAAGAAAGCAGCTGCCAAAAAGAAGACTACCAAGAAAACCAGTAAAAGTCCTGCAAAGGATACCAAGAACAAGACAACAGCAAAGAAAGCAGCCAAGAAGGTAGTGAAGAAGACTACCAAGAAAAAGACGACGAAAAAGAAGTGATGTAAATGTACAAGAAACTGACAGCTCCGGAATACCACCTGATCCTTCAGACTGTAGAACTGAATGACGGCATCTATATCAAATACAAAAGCAGCAAAGCGGCACACTGCGACACCTGCAAGGTGTTTTTTACAGAGGACGCGCTGGAGGCGGTAAGCACCGCGGATGTCAGCGACTGCCGGGTAGATATGGGGAGCGAGGAAGACTTCGAGAACATTATCGACGGAAGAGGAAACTGGCAAAACGACGGAACAGAGCTCCTGATCCAGGACGGGATGTGGAGACTTCTGGACACAAAGATCACAGCGACCTTCGTGGACTGCCATCCGCAGGAAGCGATACGCTACATCCTTGCTCTTTGTGGTGTTACGGACTATATCCTGAGCGAAGACTTGTATGACACCAAGAAAACATTGACGATTGACTCCAAGAACGGGCGGGATGCCATCCAGGAGGTAAATGCAGCCTGGGGACTGGAAGTATCGTTCTTCTACTGGGACGATATTTTCTACTGGGGAAAACGCCCAGAACAGGAATATCTGTACGAGCTGAACGATTCCAACATCCTGGAGCTGGAGAAAAGTGGAGGATCCTGGACGGCGGAAGTGATCGGCGTACCGTGGATCCATCACTCCCAGTATATCAACATTAACCATGAAAACCTCATTGCAGTAGGCGAAGTTGAAAGCGTAACGGTGGAATCCAACGACAAGGGAATGATGGAGATGTACATTACATTCAGGGAGGTAGAAGATGGATAAACTCAAAAATTATGTCAAAACAGTGATAAAAGACTATCTGAAGAAAGAGCTCCCACACACCACCCTCCCCGGAGCAATGGTGGCAGTAGTCACAAAAGCGGAAGATCGTTATTACACACTGAAGATCCTGGACAGGAACCTTCAGGAAGACAAGAACTTCCCAGAGATCCCGTCTGTGGCGTCTAATGTGGAATGTGAAAAAGGCGAGCTTGTGGTGGTCGTGTTCCTTTATGGCATCATAGCTCCCTACATCGTGGGGAGGTATGCAAAGTGAGACTGACCGGAACAGACGACACCGACATTGCCCTGGACCAGTATGGTCAGCCGGTAGTGGGAGAGGATGGAGATGTCCGACTTGTATCTGAAGAGGACTGCTGGATCCAGGATGTGTGGATGGAAATGCTCACAGAGGAAGGCGAACTTCTGCACGAAGATGAGGAGGGACGGTGGGCTTACGGCTTCGGCTACGGGACAGTCCTGAACGGATTGGATTCTGAAGAAGCGAACGAAGAGATCTACGCCAGGACACGGGAAAAACTGACAAAACGGGACTATATAGAACCGGACAGCATAAAGACCAGCATCACCGCGCCAGACCGCAAAGGACGGCGGACTCTACGGGTGACATACAGCCCACTGGATACTGAAAAAGAAGTGAACAAAGACATTAGAATAGACGGGGCGGAGGTGACGATCGAATGATGCCGTCTGAAATCATGGACAAGATCATCCGGGTACCGGATGAAGAAGAGGAAACGGAAGCAAAAATCGAAGAACTGAAAGAAGCCGGTTTCGTGATCACTAACTTCTCGAAAGGCGGCGTGTTCTACATCCTGCTCCGAATAGCCATACACATAGGCGTGCAGCTCAAACAGCTGGCCGTGGATCTGATCAACAGTGCATTTATGAAACACTGTCCGGACGACTGGGTAGAGATCAGAGCCGCAGACTATTCCAAGACACTGGATGAGGGCGAGAAGACAGAAGGCTATCTGACAATAACCAGGAAGGATACAAGCCAGGCTGTCCGAATTGCCAGAGGGCACCCATTCCGGACAACTCCGGACGCATATGGCGGATATCTGAGGTTTTACGCTTTAGAAGATACAATCCTTCCAGCAAACCAGGCGACACAGAAGGTGCTGGTGCAGGCGGAGGAGATTGGGGCAGCTTACAACGTGGAGGCTGGAAAGATCACAGTATCAATGGTTCATATCGAAGGGGATGCCACAGTCACCAACGAGGAAGACTGGATCACTAACGAAGGCCAGGAGAAGGAGACTGCGGAACATCTCCGAAAACGCTGCATTAACAGCCGGGCTCTGATTGCAGAGCGGACGATCGACAGGAAGTTGAAGAGTACCGTAGAAGAGGTCCCTGGCGTGGCAGTAGCTTATATTGATTCCCAGCACCCACGAGGCCAGGGAACGGTGGACATCATCGTTACCGGAAACAGCGGAACAGCCAGCCTGGAGCTGATCGAAGACGTTGAGGAAGCGATCGAACCACTGACTGGAAGCTATGGGGACTATCTGGTCAAGAGCTCCACACAGCAAAAACAGGACATTGAGATCACGGTCTACATTGAAAAGAACGTGTCTACAGCCGGGTATCAGGACACCATCGAGAGCCTGATCCGGAACATGATGGACATTAAAACCAGGGATGAACTGAATGTGCTGTACCGTGATAGCATCATCGGAACGCTTCTTCCGAACATTCCACGGTATAGAAAGTGCCTGATCACACAGCCTGCGGAGGATGTTCACGTCCCGATCGGCACCGTTATCGTGCCGGGGGAGATCAAAATAACAGTCCTGAACGTGACATAAGGAGGAGATAATGGATAAATTCAGAGATTATATCTGGTATCTACTCTCCAAGCCCTTCAAGATACTGAAGAAAGCACAAAATCAGTGGTGGATCTGGGCGAAGGTCATGGGAGGCTGGTGGGACGAAGTAAAGGACGATCTTCAGAGAGCCAGAGACGAGACGACCATAGCAACCTGTAGCGACATCATGCTTCAGATCCATGCTGAAGACCGAGGCCCGGATGGGATAACCCAGTATGTAGGCGAGTCAAACGACGCCTTCCGCTCCAGGATCGCCATGTACGACGAGACAGAGAGACTTGGAGGAACGAGAGATGGCATCATCCTGGCGGTCAACTCGATCGGCTACGAAGATGTGGAGCATGTGTGGCTTCCACGTTACAACGGAGACTGGGACCGGTGGGCGGAGTTCATTATTATCATCAATGAGGATGTAGCGAACCCACAGCCGACCAGCACAGCCAACCTGATCCGGGAAGTCCGGGACAAGAAAGAGTCTACATCGAAAGACAACTACCTCATCCGGTACTATGCGGACGTGTGGAACAAACTGATCAGCGAGATGGATACAACCTATCTGCTCCGCAGCCATTTCTATAAGCAGAGATATCTGGACGGAAGCAGGAAACTGGATGGATCCAGAACACTGTCCTATTCAGTAGGACGGATTGAACTACTGCCGGACTACTTGTTCCAGACAGAAACACAGGTTTCTTTTCTGATACAGGCTTCAGCTGAATACACGGCTCTTGTGGACCATAAGACGGTTCAAGACCAGGAATATGAAGTTCTGATGAATACCAGGTACCTGCGGAACACAGACATGCTGATCAGCCTTGCTGGTGACTTCCTTTTCCAAGTGAGAGAGACATGGAAATGGCATCTGGAAGCTAGGAACGAGTACCACATGGCAGCGAGACAGGAACAGGATATAACTCCAGCCTACGGGATCCGAATGACAACTATATTCTTCCCAGCCAGGCATCTGGATGGAAGCAGGAAGCTGGACGGATCCAGAACACTCAGCGGAGCTATAGGAAGGATAGAAGGAGACACTGGATACCTGCTGGATGTGCAGAATAAAATCATTAAAACCACCAAGCAGGAGCTGGAGAACGTGATGGATGTACAAATGAACGTACTCCCAGAAGCGACTTCAACAGCGAGAATGACAGTGAAATTCTGGTACGGCAGGAGACTGGATGGAAGCAGGAAACTGGATGGATCCAGAACACTCAGTACCCTGACCGGACGGATTGAAGCAAGAAAAGACTATTTATTTGACGTTTACACGGTAGCCCAGGGATCTGGAAGTATCGGGTAAACAGAGAGGAGAATGAAATGAAGTACACTATCTCAGACGTTCATAGAAAGAAGATCGCCCAGGCGACACACAGCGCGGGAAAGATCGCCACAGTCGCCCAGATCGCACTTGGAACGGGAGGCGTAGATGGAAGCGGGAATGTAAAAACACCAGCTGGATCCGCAACGAAGCTGACCGCAGAGGTCATCCGAAGAGCATACACAGCATCCGAGAAGGTGGACGACGCCTGTTATGAATACGCTCTTGTCCTTGCGGAAAATGAATGCGTAGGAAGCAAGATCAGCGAGATGATGCTGATTGATTCAGAAGGGGATCCGATCTGCTTCCTGAATTTCCTTCCGAAGCAGAAAGACGACATCAAAGAGACCTACCGGATCCGCAACCACTACTCATAATATGGAGGCGTGACATGAGCAATCTGAAATACACTCCGGAATACAAGCCGGAAATGAAAGAGTGGGACATAGATACCACTGATTTATATGAAAACTGGAATGAAGCACACAGACAGTTTTTAGGGAACGATGCAGCCATCGTCCAGATGATCGCTGATCTTGGACTTTCCGTAGTTGACGGAAAACTGTGTGTAACTTATGAGGAGGAATAAAGAAATGAGCAAAGTAACAAGCCCTATTATGACAGATGAAACAGGAAAGGACATTGCAGAAAAACTCCACACCCTGAACATTTTGAAAGGCATAGAAGTAGGGAGTAGCCTGGAGAAAGTAACAACCATGCAGGAGATCAGAAGAATCGTGCAGTCAGGAAAGGCTGCGGATGTCTTCCAGATCGGCGACCAGATCATCGTTCCGTGGACAGACACCAAAACCGGAACAAAATACTCTGTACCGATGGACGTGATCAAGATTGCAAACGTCACCCTGAAGGATGGATCAGAGGTTCCTGGTCTTTATTTACAGTGGCATTATGCAACACCGTTCGGCGTACAGTTCGAACAGTACGAAGCATTCTACAAAGCAGAGTCAGAGCTTCCGGCTGGCACCTACAACATCATTGTTGGAGCAAACTGGGGAAATAACTGTAAGGCAAACGAGACCTACCAGTTCACACTGACTAAGCCGGTGCCAGCAGGTGGTCTCCTGGCTGGATTCTATGGAATGCCCGATCAGGCCCCAACAGCCTGGAAAGTATATTCTTTCGCAGACGGAAACAGCGCAGCCATTGAAACGGTGTCCGTGACAGCCGGATCCGGAGGCACAAACCTGGGAACCTTCCTTCCTGCTGGTGATGGAAAGGTGAACAGTCTACATCGCCTGGCTTATGGCTACAACAGATGGAGTCAGAGCGCACTCAGACAGTGGCTGAACAGTGATGCAGCCGCAGGAGAGTGGTGGGCTTCTCAGAATGACTACGACAGAGCCCCTGATCAGCTGTCCCAGAAGGATGGATTCCTGAAAGGATTCGAGGCTGACTTCCTGGAGTGCATCCAGCCGGTTAAAGTAGTCACAGCTCTGAACACCGTGACAGATAAGTCTGACGGAGACACGGAAGTTACTTATGACAGGTTCTTCCCTCTGTCCCTGGAAGAAATGTACATCGAGCCACAGTTAGCCGGAGAAGGCGAGGCTTGTCCTTACTGGAAACACGCTTCCGGACTGGCCGCCAAGATGAAACAGTACCAGACATATCCACAGATCAGAACCTTCGCGATTGAAAACCACATCTCACCGCAGAGCGTGCGACTGCGTTCAGCTAATCGCGGCTACGCCTACGGTCCGTGGTATGTGTCCGCGTCGGGCTACGTCTCCAACGGCAGCGCGATCTCCGCGTATCGGTGCGCCCCGGCTTGCGCAATCTGCTAATCGACTAATCACGGGCGGACACCTCCGCCCGTGGAGGAGACAGAAATGGTACGAAAAGACGAAAGAGGGGAAGGCAAGTTCGACGCACAGACGAAAGCCTTGGAACTTGCGACCTATACCGTAAACATAACCGATAATCACAAAGTATTTACACCAGACCACGAAGACACGACGAAGAAGATCGTGGCGTATGCGACAGATATATACCACAGGACAAGAGTGGCAAATAACGTACCATTCAAAACGCCTGAGGCTGGAGTGGAGAGAAACCGGCTCCAGAACATAGCTATTGCAGAATGCGAGAGCCTTCGATCGGAGATACAAATTGCAAAGATGGTCTTCCACCTGCGAATGAAACGGGTAAAATACTGGGATGATTTAATCGTAGAAGTACATGATTTGCTTCAGAAATGGAGAGATTCAGATGCCGACCGTTCCAGGAGAATGAGATCCCTGAGACGTTGACATAGGGCAGTAGGCTGTTATCTCACCGCAGAACGTGCGACTGCGTTCAGCTAATCGCGGCAACGCCAACAATACGTGGTATGTGAACGCGTCGGGCAACGTCAACAACAACAACGCGATCAACGCGAATCGGTGCGCCCCGGATTGGATCCTTTAGACGTGCGAAAAGGCTTCACATAGTGAGGCTGCAGGGAAATGAAGGATGCAAGGAGCCGAAAGCCCTGCCACTACGGTGGTGAACAATAGAACGGCGATGCGGTCAGCCTACGGGCTGGTACCGCTATCCACGCCGCGACAACGACGGGGAGATGGAATGGATACAGAAGAAATAATAGGCTATGAAGCACTGTATAATTCCATGATGAAATGCAAGAAAGGAGTCATGTGGAAGGACAGCACCGCGTTCTTCGTCCATAACTGGATGAGAGAGATCGGGAAGCTGGAAAGACAGCTACATGACGGCACATATCGGGAGAGACCTCCGAAATTCTTCAAGGTGATGGAACCGAAAGAACGGGAGATCATGAGCATAGCATTCCGGGACAGAGTGTATCAGCGTTCCTTGAATGATGTAGAGATATATCCGAGATGTACACGATCCTTTATTTATGATAACCACGCCTGCCAGACTGGAAAAGGTCCTGACCTGGCAAGGGAAAGACTGAAATGTTTTCTACAAAGATATTACCGGAAGCACGGAGCTGACGGATGGGTTCTACAATGCGACATAAAAGGCTACTACCCAAACATGACCCATGACGTGGCAAAGGCTACCCTGCGGAAGCATCTTCCAGATGAAAGCTACCAGATGGCGGCCAGGATCCTGGATAACTTTCCAGGAGAAGTTGGATTCAATCCAGGCAGCCAGATCGTCCAGATCGTCGGTATCACAGCCTTGAATGACCTAGATCACTACATAAAAGAAAGACTCCTGATGGAGATTTATGAGCGATATATGGACGATTCGGTTATGATATACCACGAAAGAGAGAAGTTGGAGACCTGTCTGGAAGTGATCGAAGGAAAACTTGCAGAGAAGGACATGAAACTGAATAAGAAAAAGACTCGAATATACAGCCTGAGAAAAGGAATCCTGTTCCTGGGCTTCTGGTTCTATCTGACAGACACCGGAAAAGTCATGGTTCACATTGACCCGAAGAAAGTGAAACATGAGCGCAGGAAACTGCGGAGGATGGCTGGATTGGTAAAGAAAGGCGAAAAGACACGAGAACAGGTTGACGAGCATTTTGATTCATGGATGAGACATGCTTCTTATGGTGACTCATATAATTTTCAAAAGAACATGAGAGAATTTTATAGAAGTTTATGGGAGGATAACGACAATGATGGAATACAGGAGACTCAGCGGAACGATCGCGGATAACCGCGAAAAAGAAGGTCTGAAGGCTGATGTAGAACGCCAGGAGGCAATATTGGAATATATCGCCCTGGCTGCTGATGTAGAACTTCCGGATGATTCAGAAAGCGAGGGAATGAGCTATGAACAGTAAAAAGAAGATTGAGAAGTACAAAAGATTCTACGAAAATGGATTCTGGACCAAGAAGATGGTTGCCACCCTTGTGTACGATGGAAAGCTCACACCTGAAGAGTATGAGGAAATAACAGGAGAGACCTTCGTAGAGGAAGAAAAGTAATCTACAACGCCACGACATCCGGCTCTTGCAGGGATGGGCGTGGCGATTAAGGAGTAAGCATGGAAGAGATCCTTTTGAGAGTGAAGATGTGCGTTCCTGCAAACGGGACTATGCTGAATGATCTGAACGATCTGATCATCAAATACATGGAAGAAAACGGGATAGATTGCTACTCCGTTGACTCCAAAATAAATGTCAAAACAGGGGAATGAAAGCCCCTGTTTTTTTGCACCTAAATCGGGAAATATTTGCGGAAAACTTTTGACAAGAAAGTTGAGAAGTTTTGACGCAAATTTTGAGCGGCTACATATGCACTTCCGTCTGATGGGATGATCATCCGGCAGATGGAACGGAAAGGCAAGGTAAGCAGAAGAACCTGGTTTGCACTTGTACTGATGCTTCTGGTCGTACCGCTTCTTCTGTATCTTTCAGTGAGATATTTTCATGGAAGAAAGTATCTCATATGCAGCCTGATCGTGATCATAGCGGCAATGATACCGTTCTTTATGATGTTTGAAGGACGGAAGCCGAAGGCAAGAGAAATTATGGTGATCTCTGTACTGGCAGCCATCGGTGTAGCCGGACGAGCTGCATTCTTTATGGTGCCGAGCTTTAAGCCGGTTGCTGCGATCGTGATCCTGACCGGTATTTCGTTTGGCGGCGAGGCAGGTTTCCTTGTAGGATGCCTGATCATGATGCTGTCCAATATGTTTATGGGACAGGGACCATGGACTCCGTGGCAGATGTTTGCGTTTGGGATGATCGGCTTTCTGGCAGGAATTCTGTATCAGAAAGGAATTCTGAAAGCTCGCAAAGCAGATCTCTGTATATTTGGATTTTTGAGTGTATTCCTTATTTATGGAGGAATCATGAATCCGGCAAGTGCGCTGATGGCTTATGGAACGATAACATGGCAGAGTCTTCTGGCTTTTTATATCTCAGGTGCTCCGGTGGACCTGGTACATGCTTTATCTACGGTTATTTTTCTGTGGTTCCTGAGCAGACCACTATTGGAGAAACTGGAACGTATCAAGAAAAAATATGGACTCATAGAGTCACAGAAAGAGGAAATCATTTGATTTATATCAGTCATTTGCTTCCAGATGAAGAGATGAAAGAACTGGTCACAGAGACCGGAACAGGAGTGGAAAGTATTGATTTTTCCATTTCGGATAATCTGGATCATCTTGGAAGGACGATAGAACGATATCAGAAAAAACTGGAAGAGATGGGTAATCCCCCGCTGACGCTTCACGGACCGTTTCTGGATCTGAATCCAGCTGCTTTTGACAGTCTGATCCGTGAGGTGACGATGAAAAGGTTTACACAATGCTATCAGGCAGGACTGGAACTGGGGGCAAAAAAGATCGTATATCATTCCGGAATGATTCCCTGTGTGTATTACCGGGAAGGCTGGGCGGATCAGGTGAGCCGCTTTTTCACAGAATTTCTGGAAGATAAAGATGATCTGGAAATCGTAATGGAAAACGTTCTGGATGAGGACTGGCGTCTTCTTCTGGATGTATATAAACAGGTGGATCATCCGAAATTTAAATTATGTCTGGATATGGGACATGCACACTGTTATTCGGAGATTCCGGTAATGGAATGGGCAGAGGAGCTCTCTCCGTATATCAGTCATGTACACGTACATGATAACGCAGGTGACAGAGATTCGCATCTGGGACTCGGAAAAGGAACACTTCCGTATCATGAGGTGTTAAAGTTGCTTCCTGTTTCGAAAGAGCGGACATGGACGATCGAATGTTCACATAAAGAAGATGTACTTCTTTGTTTACAGAAAATAAAGACAGAGGGATTGTTATGAATACAATGAAAAAGAGAGGATGTCAGATTCTTGTACTGTTTATGACAGCGGGAATGCTGACGGGTTGTGGCGATGGAACTCCGAAATTAGAGGATGCCCTGAAAAAAACTGCTTCTTATGAAATGAAGACAGTCGAAGACCCGGCTTCGGATGCACTTGGCGGAGAATGGACTGTCATGGCGCTGGCCCGTTCAGGGGAAGAGGTAGATGAAAACTATTTTGAAAAATACCGCGCGAATGTTGAAAAAAGAGTTAAAGAACAGGAAGGTGTACTCAGCGAAAATCGATATACAGAGTATTCCAGGGCAGTTCTGGCATTAAAGTCCATAGGAAAAGATCCGACAGATATTGGCGGATATGATATTGAGAAGCCACTGGAAGATTTTGATACCGTAGTCTCACAGGGGCTCAATGGGGCAATTTATGCCCTGCTTGCCCTGAATGCAGATGATCCGGATGCGAATAAAGACGGAGAACTGGAGCAGAAATATCTGGATTATATTGTCAACCTGGAAAAAGACGATGGCGGATTTTCTCTGGATGACAATGCCGAAAACGGAGATGTGGACCTGACAGCCATGACGCTGCAGTGTCTGGAACCGTATCAGGATGAAAACGATGTAAAAGAAGTGATTGATAAAGGTGTGGAGTTTCTGGCAGATACGCAGGATGATGATGGCGGTTATACTGCTTATGGAGCAAAAAGCTCAGAATCCATTTCACAGACTGTGATCGCACTCAGTGCAGTTGGTGTAGACTGTAATGAGGATGAACGATTCCAGAAGGATGGAAAAGGACTTTACGATACACTGATGACTTTTTACCAGAAAGACGGAAGCTTCAAGCACATTCTGGACGGAGAAAGTGACCCGATGGCAACAGATCAGGCATTTTGCGCGATGGTAGCCTATCAGCGTTACCAGAATAAGAAAAACAGCTTTTTTGATATGACAGACCACAGATAAACGGAGGAAAAAACAGTGCCGCAGAAAATAACAGAACTCCAGGTACAGCTGGAGACGATCATTAAGGGAAAAAAAGAAATCACAGACAAAATACTTATGGCAGTTCTGGCAAAGGGACATGTTCTTCTGGAAGATGTTCCGGGAGTTGGTAAAACAACAACCGCGCTGGCACTGAGCCGTCTTATGGGAATGGATTTTAACCGTATCCAGTTTACACCGGACGTTGTTCCTTCGGATGTGACAGGTTTTACGATGTATGACAAACAGAGCGGACAGTTCCTTTACCGTCCGGGTGCTGTCATGTGCAATCTTCTTCTTGCAGATGAGATCAACCGTACCTCCAGTAAGACGCAGTCAGCACTTCTGGAAGTAATGGAGGAGGGACGTGTGACCGTAGATGGTGAGACACATACCGTTCCGGCTCCGTTTGTAGTTATTGCAACAGAAAACCCGGTGGGATCATCTGGCACACAGCTTCTTCCAGAATCTCAGCTGGACCGTTTTATGATCAGTGTGAGTATGGGCTATCCGGATCATCAGAGTCTGGTAGAACTCTTAAGAGACCGGCAGAAGGTCAATCCACTGGAAAATGCCAGAACCGTTCTTACAAAGGAAGAGGTTCTTACCTTGCAGCAGAAGGTCCAGGAAGTTTACGTGGCAGATGTTGTGTTGGATTATATAGCAAAGCTTGCCGAGGCGACCAGGGAGCATGAACTGATCACGCTTGGTCTGAGCCCACGTGGAACTCTTGCACTGTGCAGGATGACAAAAGCGGCTGCTTATATGAAAGAACGGGACTATGTTGTTCCACAGGATGTAAAGGATGTGTTTAAAGATGTAGCGGCACATCGAATGATCCTGGATTCAAAAGCAAGATATCAGGAAAAAACAGCATGCGAGATTCTGGATGAAATTCTGGACAGCGTTCCGGAACCAAAGGTAGAAGGATGATGAAGAACAGGATCATGTGGCTTCTGTGGCTGATCGGCATGGCCGGAGCCACAGTAGTGACAGGCTCATGGCTGATGGCGGCAGTGCTTCTGCTTTCTGCATTACTGCTGATCTTATCGGCAGCAGTCACCAGTCTGGGCGGCAGAAAAACAGAAATAAAATTATCCGTGCCAAGAGCAGCGGAGCGAAATGAAAATTTCCGGGGCAGAATGACCCTTAAGAATCAGTCAGCATGGCCAGTGTTCGGGGGCAGAGGACAGATTTTGTGGGAGAATCTTTTTACCGACGAACACGGTGAGATCCCAATCACCTTTTCTCTTGGCAGCAGGGAAAAAAGGACAATAGAGTTTGAGGCCTGCAGCGGCTGGTGCGGATGTATAAAAGTGACATTTTCTGGTTGGAGATGCAGCGACTTTTTTCATGTGTTTTCCGTGAAGCGGAAGGCTGTGACAGAAGGTGCTACCGTTATCATGCCGGAAAAGCAGAACAGAGATTTTTCCTTCCTCACAAGAGAGGGCTTTGATATGGAAAGCTTCCGTTATTCAGGAAACTGTCCGGGAGATGACCCGGGAGAAACCTATGACATCAGGGAATATCAGCCGGGAGACAGTATCCGGCAGATTCACTGGAAGCTTTCCGGTAAGCTGGATGATATCATGATCCGGGAAAAAAGTTTTCCGGTAGATGATACCGTACTGATCCTGGCAGAAGCGTTTCAGACGGAACGTGATCCAAAAAGGGCTGAGACAGTGGCAGAAGTCCTGTCGGCTGTTTTAAGAGATTTTATGGAAAAGAAAATCCCGTGTCAGGTTGGAATTTATGACAGAAGCACCGGTAAATTTCGGCAGGAAAAAGTCCGGAAGGAAGAAGACCACGAACATGTCCTGTATGGTTTCCTGCGATACGGAAGTGACGAAAAGACGCCGGTTACCGTACAGGAATATCTTAAGAATCCGGGAGCACAGAATTTTGCCAATTATATTTATATAACCGGAGATCCGGAAGATAAAGAGGCAGAGCTTCTGAAACAAAAAGGAGAAGTTACTGTAATCGGCTGCGGAGTGAGCAGTGGGGACAATAAAGGAGAGCAGATCACATGGAAATACGGATCACAGAATCCAGAAGACAGTCAAAAACAAAATACAGAAAACAGCTGTCAGATATCCTGTTGGAAACTGCGCTGATCGGACTGACTGCCGGAGCAGGACTCTGGCTTGTGCTTGAGATGTTGACGGAATCCGGACAGATGCTGCCGCTTCTTGGCAGCGTACTTCTGACTGCACTGCTCTGTTCTGTGACAGAACGAATGGAAAAATGCGGCATTTACATAAGATGCGGCGTGGCAGCGGCGACTGCAGGAGGCCTGTTTCTTCTGTACAGACAGATTCTGGATGGATTTGCACTTTACTGGAATACTGTGGCAGATACATTTGGAAGCAGAGCCGGAATTTATTTTACCCGTTTTGATACTGCAGACATTATGGCGGAAGATACAGCCCGACTGGTTTTTCTTATTTATCTGGGAATGGCAGCAGCGGTCATCGGATTTCTCATCCTGAGATTTCGCATCTATGTACTGGTATTTTTAGAAATCTTTGTACTTCCATTTATGATGGTGCTGACAGGGAAGGAACCGGAGAGTGGAGTCGGCGTGGCTTTCTATATGGGAATTTTTCTGGAGATCAATTATCTTCTGGCCCGTTCCGGCAGAAAGCGATACAGTGAACAGAGCAGCAGGGCCTTCTGGTTTGGAGGCATCCTTACGGGTCTGGTACTCATGGCAGCAGGAGTCTTTCTGGGACAGATCATGCCGGCGGCAGATTATGCGTCTTCGGAACTTGTTGCAGAAGCAAAGCAGGAAGCCCTGAATGCGGTGAATGATCTCCGGTACAGAAAAGGAAAAATTAATTCCCTGCCGGATGGACAGCTGAAAAAATGTGGAGCGTGGACAGCATCGGATGAGACGGCATTGAAAGTGACCATGGAAGATCCGGAGTCACTTTATCTTCGTGGATTTACGGGCAGTGTGTATGATGGTTCTTCCTGGAAGAGCATTGATACAGAAGATGCCTATAAACAGAAAAATCTGTTTTACTGGCTGCATCAGGATGGATTCTACGGAGAAACACAGCTGAATCAGGCAAGAAGTCTTGTGGAAGATGATACACTTTCCGATAAGATTTCGGGGATTTCGATTGAAAATGTAAAGGCAGACAGTGAATATCTCTATACTCCATATGAAATGGCAGAACTTCCGTCCGGTTATGAAGGGGAGACATCGCTTACCGACAGCATGCTGGAAGCAAAAGGTTTTTTTGGACAGAAAAATTACAGCTTTCAGACAAATAAAAACCTTGTAAAAGATTTTACGGTGCTTGGGGCAAGAATCTATCAGGCGCTGGCACAGGGCGATGACACTGCTTATCGTGAAGATGAAAGTTATTATAATACATTTGTGTACAGTCAGGACACAGAGCTTCCGGCTTCACTGGAGACATTATTCCGAAAAGAACTGGGAGACGGTGGAAACAGGGAGCAGGGACATACCGATTATTATACTGCAATCTCCCGAATCCGTGCATATCTGGAAAAAAATATGACCTACAGTACGGCAACAGATGTATATACAAAAAAAGGTGATTTTACAGAAAATTTTATTTCCAGATCAAAGATCGGCCACAGTGTTCACTATGCAACAGCGGCAGCACTGATGTTCCGGTATTATGGAATTCCATCCAGGTATGTAGAAGGATATCTGATCACACCGGAGGATATCAAAGATAAAAAAGCAGGAGACACTGTAGAGATTTCCGGAAAGAACGGACACGCATGGACTGAGATCTATATCGACGGTCTGGGCTGGGTGCCTGTAGAAATGACACCGGAATATTATTCAGTCATGAAGGAAGCGGATCTTACCGCAGGACTGGAGGCAAAAGGTGCGAAAGCCGCATCAATTCCGGAAGCAGAATCGGAACCTCCGGCAGAAGAAAATCTCCAGACACACTGGAGTCTGAAACTGGCTTTATTTGGAATAGAGAAACTTCTGATTTTATTGCTGGCACTGTTTGACACATTCTGTCTTGTATTTATCCTGACTGTCTGTGGCCTTCGGATCCGGGCAAATTATCGCCGTAAAAAGCTTTTTACGGGAGCAGATGAGCGACTGGCTGTACGTGCCATGGCAGGCTATGCAAGAGTTCTCTATGCGCACGGATCAGATCTGTATTCGGAAGAAGTACAGCGTCAGTACAGAGAAATCAGCAGGATCGGGCAGCGTGCAGCATTCAGTCCACATGCGGTATCAGAGGAAGAACGAAAAAATACGGCGATATGTATCGGCCGGATGAAAGCAGAACTGAAAAAAGCAAAAAACTGGTATGAAAACTGGATCATGAAATATATTGAGAGGTTGTATTAATTGAATAAAAAGAAAAACAACAGAAAAATCATATCTGTTCTGATCGTTCTGGCCTGTTTTGTGCTTTTTGCAGGAGTATTGTTTACAGGAATCCGGAACTATAAAACAGAAAAAAAAGAAAATCCCGTTCAGGGAGTCAGCAGTGAAAGTTCTTTGAAGGGATATCTTGGAAAAGGTTATGCCTATGCCGGTGCACAGGATAACATATCCGCAGGAGAGGAATCCTTTGGAGAACAGGCGCAGTTACTGGAAGATACGAAGGACGAAGAGGCTGAACCGCAAGAGCAGAAGCAGGCAGAAGTGACTGCCACGCCGGAAGCAACACCGACACCGGAGCCGGAAAGTCAGAATGAGGATGAACAGAAGGCAGACCAGGAGCAGAAATCGGCAGATGACTCGGATGGTGAATGGAATGATGATTCTAAAGAGAATACCATTCAATATGATAATGCAGGAGAACAGGACGATAGCAGTCAGGAGGCAGCTCCGGATCAGAATGATGACAGGAATCAGGAGGGAGCACAGCTCCCGTTAAGTCCAACGCCAATGCCATCCCCGGAACCAACACAGGAGCCGGAAGAAGACCATTATCCGGAGATCGCAACAGATCTGACGGATGGTGAGACAGTAAATGGTGACTATCGTACGTTTTATGTACAGGCCACAGACTGGTATGGAAACAGCCTGCCGTCCACTTCACTGGAGATATATGGAAACGGAGAACGGCTTTCTTCAAAGGGTGAACCGTCGACGGGAGTTTTTGCATACCGACTGGACCTGAATGAAGGAAGCAACACGGTCAATATTAAAGCGACCGATGAGGAAGGATGGAGTACGACACTTCCGACCTTTACTATTTATAAAGGGGAGGATGGACAGGACGAACCGGCCGGCAGCATTACGGTCAGTATTGAGGCGGGAACGATTGGACTTGGTACGATCCTTCCGGCAACATCGATTGACTATTATCAGGGAGAACAGCTTTCCTCGGTCGTTCTCAGACTGTTACAGAATACAGGATTTGACTGGAGAAATAATGGAAGTGCGACAGGTGGCTTTTACCTGAAAGCCATCGGGCGAGGCGGCATTGCATCAGGAGCAGCGATCCCGGATGATCTTATGGAACATCTGAAAAAAGTAAACTGTCAGTTGTCCAGCCATGATGCCAACTGGATCGGTGAATTTGATTTTACCATGAATTCCGGCTGGATGTATTTTGTAAATGGTGAATATATGAATGTAGGAATGTCTTCCTGTTTCCCGGGAGACGGTGATGAAGTAAGGCTTCGCTTTACGCTTTATTCAGGAGCGGACCTGGGAGTAGGATCAGACGGTGAAGTATGGGGGGACTGGTAATGAAAAAACACACAATAAAAAGACCAATCATTAAAAAGTTCATAATTGGATCCCTTTCTGCAGGACTTCTGGTTGGAGGAGGAGCTATGGAATTGAATGCTGCTCTTTCCATGGAGGTTTATGCCGCAGATACCACGCAGGAGACCGAGGGGGAAGAAGCAGCACCGACAGAGGCAGAGACACCGGAACCGGCAGCACCGACGGAAGCTCCGGAACCGGAACCAACAGATCCACCGGCAGAACCGGAACCGACCAAAACGCCGGAACCGACGGAAGCACCCTCACCGGAGCCATCTGTGACACCGGAGCCCTCAGAAACACCAGAGCCAGCAATTACACCGGAGCCTTCAGAATCACCGGAGCCTTCAGAATCACCGGAGCCATCGGTAACACCGGAACCTTCCGTGACACCGGAGGTCAAAAGCAATAATACAGATCTGAAAGAATTGTATATCTCCAGCTCTGATACCTGGGGGAAGGGAATCCTGAAACTGGATCCTGCATTAAATAAAGACTGGGACAGATACAAAGCTGTTTATGACGGCGAACGCCAGAGCCTGAATATCTGGCCCGTAGCAGAAGAGGAACATGCCCAGATCAAAGTCTATGCATTAAGTGGTGTGAAATATTCTACTGTCGAACAGGATGAGACAATCAGGGAAACGCAGGATGAAGAAGGGCATACTTACTGGAAAATCTGTTTTGGTGCTCAGGAAAAAGAAGCCAGAGTAAGATTGGAGGTAACTGCTGAGGACGGAACCAGAAAAGATTATTATCTCACACTTGAAATCACAGATAAAACAGCTCCTGTACTCAAAAAAGTCAGTGCAAGCAGGGTATCTTCAAGTGAGGCATCTGTGGTATATAAGACAAGTGAAAGAGGACAGTGTTATTACCGTATCGTAGATGCGGGAAAGAAACATCAGAATCCGGATACCTCAAAAGAAGGACGGGAGGTCCTGGCAGGAACAAATACACTGACGCTTAATGGACTGTCAGAAGGTGCAAAAGATATCATAATCGTAGTAAAGGACGATGCCGGAAATGTCAGCAATCCTCTGGTAATCCGAATTCCGGATATAAAAAAGAAAAATCCGACAGGCAGTGGAAACTCCGGCTCGGTTGTACAGAGACCGGGGTATGGTGGAAATAAAAGTGAAGCGACACTTCCGGGTAAAGGAAATAACGGAGAAGGTTCTCTGGCAAACCTGAAAACGGTTGGTGGAAAAGGTACTTCTTCCGGAAAAAACGGAAAAAATGAATCGGAAGAAGAGAATAAAGAAAAAAAACTCACCGCCTATGCCGGAACAAATAAAAAAGATTCCGGAAAAAACGGAAAGTCTGATAAAAACGAAAAGGATTCCACAAAAAAGAAGAACGACAACAAAACAGATAAAAAGACAGAAGAGGCATCAACGGATGATCTGACAGAAAATAAAGAGAAGGATAAAACATCCGGAGTTATTTCGGGTTCCTCGGAAAAGAAAGAGAAGAGCATTCCGGAACTGGTGGGAAGTAAAGTTACGAATACGTGGACACATATGAGATTCCTTACAAAGGTATTATCTGTGTTTGCACTGGCAGGCCTCATTTATCTGATCTTTTGGACAGGAGCAAGACGAAGTTTCAGAAAAATGAAAAACAGGAATCCATTACTGCAGCGATGAGAAAGAGAAAGGGAGGTAATCATCAGATGAGAAGAATGGGAAAATGGCTTGCAGTCCTTCTGTCAGTGACTATGCTGGCGGGAACAGCACCGGTTTATGGCGCGGACATATCCGTAGAAAGTGATCTTTCATCAGAGATATCCGGCGAAGACAGCCTGTCGGATGATTTGGGGGAAACCGAAATAACAGAAGAACCGGCAGATGAGAATACAGAGATCACAGAAGAAGCAGATACAGATGAGGATGAAGCTGAGATTTCTGTGGAAGACTTCGCAGATGATCAGGAAGAATGGAGTACGGAAGATACAGATGAGGATACGGCAGAGGTATCTTTTGAAGATCAGCAGGAAGTCGGAGCGGGAGAAACAAAGGAATATCTCAAAGACCTCAGCGTGTATTCCGGTTACGGGGTAAAAGATCCTCTTGAAATGACCCGCAGAGAAGATCTGGACGCAACCTATGGTGGAAAGACTTATACGGTTGAGATCGGATCCAGCTATAATTCTACCGGATTTTATGTGACGGCGGATATCGGGGCTGATGCACCGCAGGGCTCAACGATTCAGCTGTCCGCGTGTGATCTTGATGGAAAAATCGTAGAGAGTGAGATCATTACAACCGGATATACAGATGGAAAACGCTACAATTTCTCAAATATCTTTACCAAAGACAATGGAAAGAGCGCTGTTTATACAGTAACAGCCGGTACAGAAGCAGACAGCCAGACTTATAAGATTGTAGTTCTCAGAAGACTTGATCTTTCCATGATTGGCTGTTATCTTCCATCTGATAATGATATGGCAAAAAATCTGATCTCAGAATTTGACAGCGCCGGTATTACAAGGGATTATGAGGTTGCTGTAGGACAGGATACGAAGTCTGTAAAAGTTACTGCAAGTGCTTTTAATGATAAGTGGTATGGACTTACGGTAAACGGACAGGCTGTATCTGACAGTGAGGCGTTGGAAATTCCACTTACAGATTCAGATACAGAGATTCTTTTTCAGATGAAAGAGGATGGGACTTATCAGGATCCGGCATATCAGACATTGTCTTATACTTCCACGGGTACTTATAAAGTTACGGTCCATAAGAAATCGAAAGTGGCAGTTACATTTAAAACAGAACCGTCGGATGCAGTGGTCAGTGTATATGATTCCAGGGGGGAGCGTGTAGAGCCGTCTAAGGATGCAGACATCTATGATTCTCTTTATTATGGGGATAAGTATACCTGGAATGTATCAAAATATGGATATATCTCCAAAAGACAGGAATTTACAGTAGGTGAGGAATCTGAAATCAAGGTAACACTTGAACAGCAGACAGCCAGACAGGAAGAAATTACAGACAATGACTGGAGCAGCTATCAGAATAGTGAGACCAATAACGGAATCACAGACAGAGCTATGCCGACCAGCAAGAATACAATTACACAGAAATGGGCAACGAGACTGGAGGCAAAAGGCTGGGATGCAGCACTTACACCACCGTTGATCCTTGGTGGGTATGTTTATGTAGCATCCGGGCAGTTTATTTACAAAATGGACAAGAATACAGGAGATATTATCCAGACAAGTGAACAGATGTCCGGAAATATGCAGTATGCCATGATCCCGCTTGCCTATGCAGAGGGAATGCTTTTTGCACAGATCGGTGGTGGTCAGATACAGGCACTCAGTGCCACGACACTGAAATCTCTCTGGATCAGTGAGAAATTAGGTGGACAGACGCTTTCGCCGATTACCTGTAAAAACGGATATATTTATACGGGAACATGGAATTCCGATACAACCCCTGGCTCTTATTTCTGCCTTTCTGTTACAGATGAAGATCCATCCAAAGGGAATGAGATAAAATACTGTACATGGAAATATGATCACAAAGGCGGCTTCTACTGGGCAGGAGCCTATGCATCGGAAAATTATCTGGTATTCGGATCGGATGACGGAGCAGGTGACGCATACACGTCTATTCTGTATTCTGTTAATACACATACCGGACAGCTGATTGACAAGCGTACGGATGTGATCGGCGATATTCGTTCGACGATTACTTATAACAACGGATACGTATATTTTACGACAAAAGGCGGTTATCTGTATCGTGTTGTGATGAATGCAGACGGAACATTTGGCGCAGTGGCAGGTTATGATCTGGGCGGCGCGGCAACGTCAACACCGGTTGTCTATAAGAACAGAATCTATGTTGGTGTCTGTGGAACCGGAGGTCAGTATAATGCAGATGGAGGACATCATTTTGATGTGATCAACGAATCTGCGTCCGGACTTACCCTCGCTTATAAAGTATCTATCCCAGGATATCCACAGGCAGCTCCGATCCTTTCTACGGCCTGTGAAAATCAGGATTTTGACGGTGATGGAAAAGCAGATGGACGGGTTTATCTGTATTTTACATACAATGCGTATCCAGGCGGTATCTACATGTTGACCGATACCCCGGGACAGACATCAGGAAAAGCGGAAGAACTGTTTCGTCCGGTAAGTAAACAGCAGGAATACTGTATTAGCCCGCTTTGTGTGGATAAAGACGGAATCATTTATTACAAGAATGATTCCTGCTATCTGATGGCACTGGAAACAAACGGTGCTTATCTGGACAGTGTGACAGCTATGCCGGATACCGGCAGTGTAAACTGGGATAAGAGATTTCAGGCCTCTGAGACAGAATATACGCTCAGAGTTGCAGAGAATGCAAATAAAGTAACACTTAGCTTTAAGACACCTGCTGGATGTACAATGAAAATCAATGGAAGTGCATCTGACGGAACCTATGTGGCTGATGTAAGTTCCGGAAAAGCTGAAGTGAAAATTGCGGTAGTTCAGGGGAACAAGAGCAGAGAATATGCATTCCATCTGACGAAGGATCATGGAAATTCATCGCTGACCAGTATGATCGTCAGCACCAGTAATACTTATGGAGAGGTATCTCATTATCTGTCAATGATTCCGGCGTTTAACAGTGCAAAGACCAGCTATACAGTGGAATATCTGGACAGCTGTGCAGAGAATACAGAAAAAAGATTTCTTCGAGTTTATGTGGAAAAAGCTGAGTCAGATGCAACAGTGAAGACGGAAATAGTAAAGGGAGTCAGGAAAGTAACTACTACTACCAGTGGAAATGCAACACGTTTTAATGTTTACTGGGAAGATAATGTGGATGAGGCTCAGGTAAAAATTACAGTGACTGCTAAAGCGGGAAGTAAGACGGAATATCTGCTGACTATACAGAGAAAAGAAAAGGTTTCCACACCGACACCGACGCCTACAGAAGTTCCGGAAGTGTTCGGACCGTGGCAGACGATATCAACAGCGACTGTTTTTGCACCCGAGCAGCAGAGAAGGACCAGTAATAAAGGGCGTCAGGAAACCCGTACAGTTGGAAGTAAGCTAACACCGACTATTAAACTGAATGCCAGAAGCATCAGGTTAAAGAAAAAACAGTCTACGACTAAAGTACAGGTAAGTGGTCTGGCAGCAGGAGACAGGATACAGTCCTGGACGACATCCAATAAAAAGGTTGCAACCGTAACATCCCGTGGAAAAATCACAGCGAAGAAAACTGGCAAAGCAAGGATCATAATTACCCTTGTCAGTGGAAAGAAGGCAGTTGTAAATGTAACAGTACAGAAGACAGCTGTTAAAACCACAAAGATCAGCGGTCTCAAGAAGAGCGTAGTACTTAAGAGAAGACAGAAACTGACACTGAAGCCAGTGATCAGCCCGCTTACTTCTGTGGAGAAAGTGACTTACAAAACTTCCAATAAGAAGGTAGCGACAGTGAGCAATAAAGGTGTCATCACAGCAAAGAAAAAAGGCAGCGCAAAGATTACCGTGAAGTCAGGAAAGAAATCTTATACGGTTACTGTGAAAGTAAAATAAAAAATTTGGAGAATCGCTAAATATTTTGTGGATATTTAGCGATTCTGTTTGACGGGAGAATGCATAAATGCTATAATAAAAAGACAACAAAATAACCAGGCGTGGTCTGGTCGAGAGATGACCAGTTTAAGGAAATCCGGTGCAATTCCGGAACTGCTTTTTTGCTGTATGAAATGTTATACGCGGATAATTGTTTCAAGTCAGCTAACTAACGCGTTGTATAGGACAGAGACTCATCTATAAATGAGGCTCTGTTTTTTGTTGTTAAAAACAACTTGTGAAAAAGGAGGAGCAGAGTTGAAGAAAAAAGAATTAATGAAACGATTATCAGCTATTTCCATGGCAATGATGATGACCGTGACAATGATCCCTTCCAATGCATATGCAGCAGACGAGATTTTCTCAGATGTTGATGTAGAGACTGCAGCAGATGCAGGGGATGAAGATTCAGCAGATGTAGAGGTTAGTGATGCAGACGATACTTCAGATGCGGATATTGAAGTGGAAGCAGAAGATGACACAGCGGATGTCAATGTAGAAGAGGATGAGGAAGACAATTCAGAAGGTGTGGATGCATTTTCTGATGGTGGAGACAGTGCAGAAGAGACAGATGCATTTGATGCAGGAGAGGGTACTCCGGCAGCAGATGCAGTTGTACATATGACTGTCAGCGTGGCTGGAGATCTTGCAACTGCCAAAGATGGAACATTGATGGCAGACAGAGATGTCACTGTTAAGGATATTGATAAGAATGGTGTCCTGACTTATGACGAAGCACTCATTGCAGCACATGACGAGTATTATAATGGCGGTGCTGTTGCAGGTTATGCAAGTGTAGATGATGAGAAGTATGGTAAATTCATCACTAAATTATGGGGTGATGAGAGCGGTAATTTTGGTTATTGGAGAAATGATAGTTTATGCTTTAACCTTTCTGATGAAGTAAAAGCAGATGATTATCTGACCGCATTTGTTTACAAAGATGAAAAGTGTACGGATGCATACACCAAATTTGCAAAGAAAGCATACAAAACAATGGCAGGAAGCTCTGTAACGATTCAGGAATACAAAGCTTCCTATGACAGACATTACAATGTTGTTTTTGACACATCAAATAAAGAAAATCTTCGTGTTTATGACAGTAATTTTAAACTGATTTCCGAAGATAATTACAGTATTTACAGAGGATATTCTTCTTCCTCGACAGATATCTGGTATCATTATAATATCACATTCAATAAAGATATTTCCGGAGTCTTTTATGTTGTAACAGCAAGCACAGAAGAACAGAGCGTAGTACCGGCAGTTACAAAAGTAACAGTTTTGGAGAAGACCGCAGATTTTGACAGTATTCAGCTGTACAAATCTGAGAGTGATTATAAGAAGGGCAATGCGATTGAAATCACACCAGCCTTTGATCCAAATAAACTGACAGGCTATAGTGTTCAGGCACCGGATTATTTAAGTAGTCTTTATGCAGTTGCCCAAATGTCTGCAAATGCAAAAGAAGCTGGCCTTTCGGTTATGATGAGTAATAACTGGGGCGGATGGTCAGGAGCTAGAGGCTCAGCAACCGGAATAGCAACTGGAGATGCATATTTTGCATCCAAGGGCTATCTTGATGTTTATGCTAACAGAAAGGAAACTTATAGTTTTAACGTTGAGACATATGCAACGCTGAAAAATCTTGTAATTGATGGTATTACAGACAAAACGTTTGATCGTGATGTGAATGAATATCATGCATATGTAAATGGAAATGCAGAGAGTGTTGCGATTACAGCTACAGAACTCAAAAAGGGATATACGATCAAAATCAACGGAACGGAAGTTACCAGCGCTGAAGCTTATAATCTGCCATATAAATGGGATGCAGATGGTAAGATGAAAGTAAGTGTAGAGGTAAGTAAAGAAGGAATTGCTTCTTCTGTATATACAATCGATCTGGAAAAACAGCCGGTGGGTGATGCTCCATATATTATGACTCAGCCCAAAGGCGCAGATTACATTGTAGGAAACAAAACAACTGCACTTTCCATTGTAGCCAGTGCCAATGGAAAGATGACCTATCAGTGGTATAGTAATACAACAGATTCCAATGAAGGTGGCACAGCAATCAAAGATGCAACAGAGGCTTCTTATATACCATCATCAGAGAACGCGGGAATTGTTTATTATTACTGTGTAGTTACAAATACAGAGAAAACAGAGAATAATATAACAACGACTGAAACAGCACGAATAACTGTTGATGAGGATCCTACACCAAAAGCTGTAATTACTACAGTTGGAAACGCTATGCCGGAAGGTTCTGCCTGGAATAAAGGTTATATATATAATGTAGGAGATCAGGCTGAAACATTGAAAGTAACTGCAACATCTGCGGTAGAAGGTGGAGAATTCAGTTATGAGTGGAAAAAAGTTTCCAGACCATATAATATTAAAGGATACTCTTCAATTAAGGATAATGAATCAGATAGCTATGTCCCATCTACAGATATTTCCATGGCGAATGATGCTGGCAATTACTATGCCTGTGAAGTAACTTATACGTTTAAGGGGAAAACATACAAGGCATGGGCAACTACAGGCGATACTTATACAGATACAGCGAAAGATAAAACCTATGATGTAAATGGTGTTTATGTTTTGGTTAAAGTTGATTCTGCATCCACTCCTTCATTCACAAAACAGCCGAAGGATGCTTCTTATCTGATAGGTGATGCTATAACTGCCTTGAGTGTTTCTGCTCAGAAAGAAGATGGTGGTAAGCTGACTTATCAGTGGTATGTAAATGATAAGGACAGTATAGATGGCAGTACAGCGGTTGAAAAAGGCACAAGCAGTTTACTGAGTTTAGGTACGGCATCTGAAAAAGGCACAAAATATTATTACTGTGTTGTAACAAATACGATTCAGGGATATACAGCCACGGCAGTTTCTAATATTGCCGAGATTAAAATCATTACAGCAGAGGACCTTATCGGTGATAAACTGAAAGGAGAAGGTACAGAAGAGAAACCGTATCTGATCAGTACAGCCGACGATTATAAGACAGTTGCAGATCTGGTATCCAAAGGTGTTTCTTTCGATGGCAAATATCTTTGTCAGGAAGCTGACATTACTTTACCGGAAGGATGGCAACCAATCGGTGTCACAAAAGATGGAAGTAAAAATATTCAGAATGGAAGAAATCTCCGCGCTTTCAGCGGTTATCTGGATGGAAATGGAAAAACAATCACCATTCCAGAAGGAGGACTTCCTCTTCTTGGATATGTAAAAAATGCAGAAGTACATAATTTAAATATCTATGGTAAAAAGATTGCAGGATATGGTCTTGTAAATACACTGTCCGGCGTCGGACTTTCTGGAAATGCAATCATCATTGATAATGTAACATTAAAGAGTGGATCAAGTACTCTGAAATCCGGTCTTATTGGAACAGAAATTTCCAGTAACCCATTTGCAGGATGCTCTGCTGCCTTCACAACAACAATCAAAAATTGTACAATTGAAAAAGATGTTGTAATTGGTTATGAAAAAGACCAGAATATGATTGGATCTATTGCAGGACGTATGCATGGCACAATTGAAAATTGTGTAAGTTATGCAACTGTTTATGGCAAAAAGTATGTTGGTGGTATTCTTGGAACGCGTGACAATGCTATGGGCGGCTGCAGTGTAACAAGTTGTAAATTCTATGGAAACGTAGAAGGAAGCGACGAACTTGTTGGTGGTATTGTCGGTGGAGGATACGAAGGCTCTTCTGCACCGAATGGAGTCAAGATCAGTATTAATGCGTGTGAGGCAGCTGGCAGTGTTACAGGTGCAGATAAAGTCGGTGGTATCCTTGGTGGTGACCTTTATGTTGCACAGGCATGGAATGCATACAAAATGAAAGGCAATTCTTTCACTGGCAAAGTTCAGGCTACAACTGAAGGAACAAAGAATATTGGTGCTATCATTGGATTCTATGACAGTCTGAATAAGTTTGATGATATTGCGAATAACTATTACTCTAAAGACTGTGGAGCAGACAGAGGCATCGGTGCTGTCAAATACGTAGATACAAACTGTGAAACTCATGAAACAACAGTTGGTGAAGTTTATTTCAACACAGAGAAGGATACAAGCGAGTGCCCGACAGTAGCAGGATGTAGCTGGAAAGTACAGCATAACCGTACAGATGATCCGCTTGGAGCAGACGCAGCGAAACTGGCTGGAACAGATGAAGTTAAAGTATACGAAGAAAAAGTCTATATCACTGGTGATTACAAGACAGACTATGATCTGGGAGAAGAACTTGATCTTACAGGCATGGAAATCCATGTTGCAATGAGCGATGGTACTTATAAAGAAGTAGCACCGGCTGATGCAAAGATAGAAGGATACAATAAAGACAAACGTGGCGAGCAGAAAGTAAGAGTTATCTGTGGAGCTGCATCTGAGGAATTTACTGTTACAGTTCTCAAGAGAAATGCAGAGAATATCAAAGTTCATTTTGCACTGCTTGGTGACAAGAAACACAACAGTGACGAAGACAAGACATGGCATACACTTCATGCAGACAATCTGGAGGCATGGATTGCAGATGCAGAATACGAAGTAGACGGAAATGCAACAGTACTGGATGTGATTTCAAAAGTTCTGACAGACAATGAATACACATGGGATAATGAAGCAGGAAATTACATTTCCGCAATTACAAAAGCAGACGGAACAAAGCTTGCGCAGAAAGACAACGGAGCTAACAGCGGCTGGATGTACACTCTGAACGGAATTCATCCGGATCTGGCTGTAAATGAGCAGTATCTGGAAGATGGAGATGTGGTCGTATTCCATTATACAGACGACTATTCAAAAGAACATGACCATATCTGGAGCAGTGAGTGGACATCTGATGCAGATGCACACTGGCATGAATGCACCTATCAGTGGAGCAAGTGTGACATCACAGAGAATGCTAAGAAAAATGGTTATGGAACACATACTTTCGATGAAGGCAAAGTTACAAAAGCAGCAACCTGTAAAGAAGCTGGCGAAAAAGTTTACACCTGTACAGTTTGTGGAGCAACAAAGACAGAAGTGCTTCCAAAAACAACTGATCATAAGTACACATGGAAAGTAGTGTCCAAAGCAACTGTATTTGCACCTGAGAAACAGCAGGGAACATGCTCTGTTTGTGGCGCAGTTGTAAACAGAGATAATGGAAAGAAACTTACTGCAACGATCAAACTGAATGCAACTTCTATCAAGCTTCAGAAAAAACAGACAACCAAGAAGATCAGAGTGGCTATGGCAAATGGAGACTCTGTCAGATCCTGGAGATCCAGCAATAAGAAGATTGCAACTGTTAATAGTAAGGGCGTGATCAAAGCAGGTAAGAAGACCGGAACAGCTAAGATCACAGTAACGCTTATGAGCGGTAAGAAAGCAACCCTGAAAGTAAAAGTTCAGACATCAAGAGTAAGAACTACTAAGATCAGTGGTCTGAAGAAGAATGTAAGACTGAAGAAAGGTCAGAAACTGACACTCAAACCAGTGATCAGCCCGCTTACTTCTCAGGAAAAAGTTACTTACACTTCTTCCAATAAGAAGGTAGCAACAGTAAGCAAAAAAGGTGTCATTACAGCAAAGAAAAAAGGTACTGTCAAGATTACAGTGAAATCAGGAAAGAAATCCTATGTGATCAAAGTAAAAGTAAAATAAAATCTGCAATATGATTTTTCAGGCCGGAGTCCTCGTGATTCCGGTCTGCTTTTGCATTAATAAAAAAATTAAAATTTCATAAAGCTACTTGAAGAAGCTTAGAACAAATGATACTATAAATAAAAGCATATTTCTCAAAGTTCTGGGCATTTTTGCCGTCTGATTTTCTTAATTCATTTCAGAAATCCATGCTTTTAAATCCAATTAAAATAAAAAGCAGGGGTTCGAGGTGATGACAATAACAGCACGGTGTATTCTTAAACTCCTGCCAGACAGGAGGTATGCCTATGGCGAGAAGAAAACACAATGCTGCTGTGAAGAGAAAACTAATTGCAAAAGGAAATAACAATGTAAAAATGGATCGTAATGCAGATCTGAAGAGCTATGCAGGCAAAGAGATAAGGGCAAATCGAAAGTACAAGGATACAGTATTTCGTATGCTGTTTTCAGACAGAGAAAATCTATTGTCGCTTTACAACGCAGTGAATGGAAGTAACTACGAAAATTCGGATGCACTGGAGATTGTGACACTGGAGAATGCAGTCTATATGGGTATGAAGAATGATCTGGCATTTATCGTGGATATGGGATTATTCCTGTACGAACATCAGTCAACATACAATCCAAATATGCCACTGCGAGATCTGTTTTACATATCTGGTGAATACCAGAAACTTGTGAATCACAAATCCCTGTATTCCTCGGCACTGCAGAAGATCCCTGCGCCAAATTTCATTGTGTTTTATAATGGAACAGAAAGAGAAGAGGACTACTGGATCAATTATCTGTCGGAATCATACGAAAATCTGAGCGGCGAGCCGAATCTGGAGCTGAAAGTACTTACTCTGAACATCAACGAAGGTCATAACCGCGAATTGATGGAGCAGTGCCAGAGTTTAAGAGAATATGCACAATATGTAGCGAAAGTACGGGAATACGCAAGGGAATCCGATCTGGATACAGCAGTAGAACAGGCAGTTGATGACTGCATCCAGAATGGGGTCCTTGCCGAATTCCTCCGAAAACACAAATCCGAGGTAATAGCGATGAGTATATTCGAGTATGACAAAGAAGAGGAAGAGCGAAAACTGCGAGAAGCAGAGTATGAAGCTGGATACAATAGTGGAAAGCAGGACGGATATAATAGTGGAAAGCAGGACGGATACAATAGTGGAAAACAGGATGGATATAACAGTGGGAAGCAGGATGGATATAATAGCGGAAAGCAGGATGGATTTACGGAGGGAAAATGTGAAATAATCCATTTAATGTTTGATGCAGGAGAATCATTGGAAAAGATAGCCCAATATACAGGCTATAAAGTTGAAGAGTTGAAGAATCTGTTAAAAAAATAAGAGATTTAATGTTCAGGCCGGAGTCCCCGTGACTCTGGCCTGATTTGGTTACTACAGAAAATTAAAAATTCATAAAGTTACTTGAAGAAACTTAGAACAAATCAATTTGGTTATATTTAATATAGAAGAGATGAAATTTACATTTCATATTGATGCTCCTATAATAAGGCACAAAGGAGGCTTTATTATGAGCACAATATTTCCAAGAGAAGAAAAAGCGGAACAGATTTTTGACGAGATCCTGAAGAATCCACGTGCCTGCGAACGTTTAAAAGATACATTTTTTGCAGCGATTCCGTCAGCAGAAGAGAGTGAGGGTGCAGGAACGGACATTCCGGGAACGGTCTTTGCTGCGGCTTTATTCAACGCTTATGAAAATAAAGATCTTTCTGCATTTATGATGGCAGTCTGCAATAACAGTGTATTTGATCTTCTCCGGAATTCTTTTCTGATTCCAATCCGTTTTAATGACAAAGGGGTGGAAAATCCAATATTCCTTACAGATGAAAACGGAAACCTTCTGGATGAATCAAAAAATCATATCTATGAAAAGAAGTATAAGATGTTCCATAAACTCTTTGAAGAGCAGGATGAGATTCCAGACTACCGTATGTATATGGCAGATGGATTTCGTGAAAGTCATGGATATACTGAGAACGGAGAGATTGAGACAATACGGAATGCAGAACATACAGGAATCCTTTTACTCTTTGAATTCCCTCAGTCTGTAGATCTGGAAATCAATGAAGAAAAAATATATGCAATAGTCTGGGAATATCTGATGAAATTACAGGAGGATCTGCCACGTGCATTGATGTATTATGGTAAACGTGACGAGCATGGAATTGAAAAACACACCAGCAAACTGGGAATCTTCCTGCCATTCTGTCATTTTGAAAGAGAAATGGAAAAGAATATTGAACTTGCGAATGGTATCGGACTGGGATGCAGGGAAGCGATTCTGTCAGAAATGAAGGTGCTGGAAAAATGATTTTGAAAAAGAATAAAGCAGTTGGGATGTGTATATGATGCAACCGGTGATCAGAAAAAATCACATGGACATTGCCTGGCACGAATATACGGATGAAAATGGTGCTGATATTCCGGTCACGCAGGCAAGCCTGACGGAGAAGGCATCTATCATTGGGCGTGTCGGAATCATGCTTCTGTCCTGCGGCACGGGAGCGTGGCGTGTCAGAAGTTCTATGAATACACTTGCAGAGGTTATGGGAATTACCTGCACGGCAGATATAGGCCTGATGTCTATCGAGTATACATGTTTTGATGGTCAGGATGGTTTTACACAGTCACTGTGTCTGACAAATACCGGAGTTAACACCTCCAAACTGAATCGTTTGGAAAACTTTATCCGTGAATTTGAAATTGATGGAAAAGACATGTCAGGAGAAGAATTGCATTCTCTTCTGGATGATATCGAAAGGATTCATGGGCTGTACTCTCCGATTGCCCTTGGATTTGCCGCTGCGCTTGCATGCTGCGGATTTACATTTCTCCTCGGCGGAGGACCGGTGGAAATGTTCTGTGCTTTTGTCGGCGCAGGTTTTGGTAATTTCCTCCGTTGCAAACTAACAAAGCATCATTTTACACTTTTTCTCTGTATTGTATCATCCGTATCGCTTGCATGTCTGGTATATGCAGGATTTCTGAAAATCGGAGAAATGCTGTGGGGTATTTCCATTCAGCATGAGGCGGGGTATATCTGCGCGATGTTGTTTATCATTCCGGGCTTTCCGTTTATTACCAGCGGAATTGACCTTGCAAAGCTTGATATGCGCTCTGGGATGGAACGTCTGATGTACGCGCTGATCATCATTCTGGTTGCAACGATGGCAGCGTGGATCATGGCTTTGCTTCTCCATCTGAAACCGGTTGACTTTATTAAAATGTCCATGCCGGTGGAAATGTGGATCTTGTTGCGGCTTATAGCGAGTTTCTGTGGTGTGTTTGGATTCTCTGTCATGTTTAACAGTCCGGCGCGCCTTGCAACGATGGCAGCCCTGATCGGTGCAGTTGCAAATACACTTCGTCTCGAACTTGTGGATCTGGCAGGAATGCCACCGGCAGTGGCTGCGTTTATCGGCGCACTGACTGCGGGAATTTTTGCTTCTCTGATAAAAAACAAAGCAGGTTACCCGAGAATCTCCCTGACGGTTCCTTCTATTGTAATTATGGTTCCGGGACTTTATCTGTACCGTGGAATTTATAATCTGGGTATGATGTCACTTTCTGTTGCGGCATCGTGGTTTGCAGCAGCAATACTGATCATTGCCGCACTGCCGCTCGGACTGATTTTTGCAAGGATACTGACAGACAGAACGTTTCGTTACTGTACCTGATAAGAGCCGGTGTTATATAGGCAGAATTAGTGACATTCGGCGCAGAATGTCCTATGGACGAATCGTAAAAAAGACGGTATACTGTTCCTAAGATATCCATTGGGATGAAAGGAGCGGAAACCAATGTGGGAAAAAATCAATAATTTTTTAAAAGGGCAGATTGTGACTTCTCTGATCTACATTGTCCTTGGTGTATGTCTCGTGTTTATGCCGGTCAATACAATTAACGTCATCTGCAAATTTGTGTTCGGAATTCTTCTGATTCTGGTAGGTTTGTATCATATCCTGATCTATGTGGCGGAAAAACTGAATTCCACGATTTTTGATCTGTTTTCTGGTGGTGTTCTGATGGTACTTGGAATCTTCCTGTTTATGAACCCGCAGATTGTTGTCAAGCTTCTCCCGATTTTGCTTGGCACATTTATTCTGGTGGACAGCATCTGGTCACTGAAGGGAAGCCTGAAACTCAAAAAACGTGGTGCAGACTCCTGGAAGTTCCTTCTTCTGGGAAGCATTATTTTCATTGCACTTGGTATTTCACTGGTAGTAAACCCATTTACAATGGTGAAATACACGGTAATCTTTGCCGGATGGATATTCCTCTGTAATGGTGTGATTGATATGATCTATCTGATTCTTCTGAGAAAAGGTCTGAAAGAAATCAAACAGGATGTGGAAGCAGTGGATGCAGATGGCGAGATTATTTCTGGTGAAGATAGCGGTGAGACAGATGATCTGGATACAGAAGCTTCCGTACAGCCGGAAGAACCGATTGCACCGGAACCGGAATATGCACCATGGAGTTCCCGTAAGAAAACGGATTCTACAGCTCCAAAAGAGCGTACAGAAGAAATGGAAGGCACAATGTCAGAGAGTGATGATGTGACAGAGGATGCATTTTCAGAGTGCCTTGAAGAAAAAGAATCCGCAGGTATGGAAAATGCCAGCCAGGAAGGTTTCTGTAAAGAAGAAGCGGATAGAGAAGTTTCCGAGATGGAAGAGTCACTTGATGTTGAACAGGAAAACGAAAATGAGACATCAGTAGAAGCACCGACAGGTACAATAACCGGACCGGAGAACGATACACCACTAGCCGGCAGAGGCGCATATGTTGTATCCGAGCCAACGATCACAGATGATGATCTCTCCGACACAAAAGATGAGAGCCTTCTTGGAAGGTTCTCCCGCAAACGTAAACATAATAAAAAAGAAGACTGACTTTTTCTTTTCGGCACAACCTTCCCATTCCAATTACGAAGAACCAGACACCCTCACCATAATCTTCTTATCTGAATAACCTGGTTTATTTTCTAAGCTCCCGTCTTAAACAAAACTTCATATATCATCCCGCCCAGGGGTGTGCAGAGGGGACTGGCAAGTCCCTTCTGCGGTTTCCATACATTCCAAAGTATAACTTTCTTCATTTCCTAAATGAAATAAATCTCTCATAAATCCCTTTTATAAATATTTTTATAAAAAAATATAAAACTCTTCTGAAAAAAAGAACACATTTCTTGATTTTTTATCATGGTATAAAAAATCAACAAAAACTATAATAAAGACAGCTTAAGAAAGAACAAATCTTACAAGTAAAGGAGAGGACAATCACTATGAAAATGAAAAAAATTACAGCAATGAGCATGGCAGCTTTAATGGCAGCTACAATGATCCCGTCAGTACCGGTTATGGCAGACGGAGGCGGAAAGGTTTACTACCTCAACTTCAAACCAGAGCAGGATGAAGCCTGGCAGAACCTGGCAAAAGCTTACACAGAAGAAACAGGAACAGATGTTACAGTAGTTACAGCAGCATCCGGACAGTATGAGACAACTCTTCAGTCAGAAATGGCAAAGAGCGATGCACCGACACTGTTCCAGGTAAATGGACCGGTTGGCCTTAAAAACTGGAAAGATTACTGCTACGATCTGAAAGATGCAGATATTACAAAAGAACTTACATCTGATGCGTATGAACTGAAAGATGGAGATGCTGTAGCTGGTATCGCATATGTAATTGAATCTTACGGACTTATCACAAACAAAACATTACTTGAAAAAGCAGGATATACTCTGGATGATATCAAGAGCTTTGATGACCTCAAAAAAGTAGCAGACGACATTCAGGCACGTAAAGATGAAATTGGTGTAAAAGGTGCTTTCACCTCAGCAGGTATGGACGGATCCTCTGACTGGAGATTCAAAACACATCTTGCAAACCTTCCAATCTACTATGAATACAAAGCAGATGGAATCGATGATACAGAAGCAATCAAAGGAACATATCTTGATCAGTATAAGAATGTATTTGATCTGTACATTACAGATTCTACATGCGATGGAAGCGAACTTTCAGCTAAAACAGCTGATGACTCCAGAAATGAATTTGTAAATGGAGATGCAGTATTTTATCAGAATGGTTCCTGGGAATATGCAGAACTCGCTAAGACATACAGCGATGATGAACTTGCTATGATCCCGATCTACTTCGGCGTTGACGATGAGAACGAGGGACTTGCAACTGGTACAGAAAACTACTGGTGTGTAAATAAGAATGCATCTGAAGAAGATGTTCAGGCAACTCTGGATTTCATGAACTGGTGTGTAACATCTGAAGCAGGAACAAAATCTATGTCTGAAGACATGGGATTCACAATTCCTTTCAAAACAGCAGTTGCTCCTACAAACGTATTTGTAAAACAGGATGCTGAGTATACAGAAGCTGGTCTTACACCTGTTTCATGGAACTTCACAACAATGCCATCTGAAGAGTGGAAGAATGGTCTTGGTACAGCTCTTACAGCATATGCGGCAGGCACAGGCGACTGGGATGCAGTAGTTAGTGCATTCGTTGACGGATGGGCTACAGAAAAAGCTCTTTCTGAATAATCAGGATAGAAAATAACATGTTGTTTATGGGAGGAGGCAGAGGTTCTTGCCTCCTTCTATAAGTTAAAAGACAGAGGAACTTAAGCTTCTGTTAACAGTAGGGAAGAGGAGAAAAATCATGGTAGGAAGAACGATCAAAAAGTGGTGGCCGGTTTTTGTATTACCAACCTTTGCGGCATTTGTAATCGGTTTCCTGTGGCCTTTTATCTGGGGCATCTATCTTTCATTCTGCAAATTTACAACAGTGCAGGATGTAACATTTGTTGGATTTTCAAATTATTCTAAGATTTTACTTGATAGTACATTCAGTCATTCTTTCTGGCTGACAGTTGTATTTGCATTCGTATCCAGTATTCTGATCAACGTGCTTGCATTTTTTATCGCACTGGCACTGACCAAAGGATACAGAGGAACAAATGCATTCCGTACGGTATTCTTTATGCCGAACCTGATCGGTGGTATTGTACTTGGTTATATCTGGCAGACATTGCTGAATGGTCTGCTTTCCAAGTGGGGACAGCCACTGCTTTCACTTTCAGCAAAAAATGGTTTTATCGGTATGCTCATTCTGCTTATGTGGCAGCAGATTGGATATATGATGATCATTTACATTGCAGGTCTGAACAATGTATCACCTGACCTGATCGAGGCAGCTCAGATCGATGGTGCAACAAGCAGACAGATTCTGTTTAAGATTAAAATTCCGATGATTATGCCATCTGTAACAATCTGTACATTCCTGACTCTGACTAATGGTTTCAAGATGTTCGACCAGAACCTCTCACTGACCGGTGGTGATCCTGGAAAACAGTCTCAGTTACTGGCGTTAAATATTTATGATACATTCTATGCAAGAAGCGGACCTCAATGGAAGGGTATTGGACAGGCAAAAGCTGTTGTATTCTTTGTTCTGGTAGTTGTAATTGCATTGATCCAGCTTCGTGCAACATCATCTAAGGAGGTGCAGCAGTAATGGAAAATAAAAAAAGAAATTCCGTTGCAACGGTCTTACTGACAATTGTTTGTATCCTTTGGATGTACCCAATCGTTTTAATATTAATCAACTCACTGAAAAAAGAAGTAGCGATCACTACATCTGGAGTATTTAGCCTTCCAACCAGTGAAACATGGAATGGTGTTGCGAACTTTGTAGCGAGTGTTACTCAGATGGATTTCCTGAAATCTTTCTGGTACAGTCTTGTAATTTCTGTAATGTCTGTAGTTCTTATCATGTTATGCTGTTCAATGGCAGCCTGGTATATTGTTCGTGTAAATGGAAAACTGTCCAAAATCTTCTACTATCTCTGTGTATTCAGTATGGTAGTTCCTTTCCAGATGGTTATGTTTACACTGGCAAAAACTGCAGATACTTTAAAACTGAATAATCCATACAATATCTGCATTATTTATCTTGGATTTGGTGCAGGACTGGCGGTATTTATGTTTACAGGATTTGTAAAAGGTATTCCGCTTGAGATTGAGGAAGCAGCTCTGATTGATGGATGTAGTCCGTTACAGGTGTTTTTTAAAGTTTTGATTCCGATATTAAAACCAACAATTATTTCAACAGCGATCCTGGAACTGATGTGGGTATGGAACGATTACCTTCTTCCAACACTGGTTCTTGATATTAAAAAATATAAGACTATTCCGATGGCAGTCCAGTATTTCCGTGGCAGCTTCGGACATGTACAGATGGGACCAATGATGGCAAGTATTATGATCGATATCATTCCGATCATCATCGTATATCTGGTTTGTCAGAAGTACATTATTGAAGGCGTTGTAGCAGGTGCCGTAAAAGGCTGATTCTGGTTATGTAGAATGGAAGTCTCTGGAAGAATATTTTTTCCAGAGACTTTTTGTGCTATAATCATAATTATTATAGGAAACAAAACAGGGGGAAATTATGACAAACGTTCTTATTGTAGATGATGAAAAAATAGAGCGCGAAGGTCTGAAATATCTGCTTTTGAGAGAAGAAGGCGAAAGAAATGTTTTTGAAGCTTCGAACGGAAAACAGGCTCTGCAGATTATTCGGTCAGAGGACATACAACTTGTTTTGACTGACATAAAAATGCCTCATATGGACGGGTTGGAATTATCAAGACGTGCCAAGGAAGAAAATCCGGCATTGCAGATCATAATTTTCAGTGGATACAGTGATTTTACTTTTGCGCAGGAAGCGATTCGCTATGGTGTGACAGAGTATATCCTGAAACCGGTGAATCCGGAAGATTTTCATAAAGTAATTCAGAAGGCAGAGAAAGTGATTGAACAAAGAAAGAAAAAAGAAAGTCGTGAGATCAAAGGGAAAAATTTTCTGCAACAGTATTTTCTGCAAAGTTATCTTTACTCCGGCAAGCTAGAAACACTGGAAAAAGCAAAAGATATAATCAATCTGGAAAAATGGAATGGCTGGCATTGTGGAATCTTGCTGGAATCCGATGTCGCTTTTTTTGATACGGCTGAAGAGACTCTGGAAGAGGAAATTCAGAAAGAGTTGAGAAGAGTATGCTTTTATCTGAATTTGAATGCAAGACAGTCGCTTCTCCTTTTTCAGGACGTATATTGCGATTATCAGCTGGTGGCAAATCATCTTTATAATTTTATGAAACGAAAATACAGAGACAGTTTTTATCTGGCAGTCAGCCGTAAATTTGAAGGTTGTGAGTGTCTGCCGGAAATCCTTGAGCAGCTGGAACAGCAGATGGAAGAGAAATTTTATCATCCGGAAAAACATGTTTTCTCAAATGAAGATGATGTACTGAAACTGTCGGTGGGAGAAGTGCAGGATTCGCAGATCATGCAGATGATCTCAGAAGACATCACACGGAAGGATACAGATCAGCTGAGAAAGCATTTCGCATGCCTGAAAGAAAAATATCATGATAATACACAGTATTCAGCAATGTATATCAAGTTTGTTTTCTCGAATGTCATTCAGGAACTGTTTCAGGAAAATCAGTTTTCTGGAGAGCGGCGTCTTGAGCATGAGATAGAACGATTGTACAACTGTAGAAATATCATGGAAATCGTTGAAGTGACTGAAGATAATATCAAGGAATACGAGGCATTTCTTGACCGTTCTATGAGTAGTTCTAGAAATGAAGTGGCAGCAGTCAAAAATTATATCTATCAGCATTATGAGGAAGATCTGAATCTTGAAATGCTGGCAGAAAAAGTCTATCTGTCTTCCGGATACCTTAGTTTTATCTTCAAAAAAGAGACCGGCATGAATTTGAACCGATATATACGTGTGTTCCGGATGGAGAAGGCAAAAGAACTTCTCTGCAGCACCAATATGAAGGTGGCACAGGTCAGTGAACGTGTTGGTTTTGCAAATGTTTCTTATTTCTGCAGAAGTTTCCGGGAATATTACGGAAGCAGTCCGGAATCATACAGGAAAGGAACCGGAGAGGATGAACAGACTTCGTAAGATATTCAAAAATATGAAGTATCGTCATAAACTGACAATCTTTCTTGTAGTTACAAGCCTGGTACCGATGACAGTACTTGCCTGGTACAGTCACAGCAGGCTGAGTACTATGGTCCGCAGCAGCGAACTGGAAGATATGCAGTCGATCATGGAACAGACCAGAGAAAGCATTGACAGCCAGACGGCGGTTTATGCCAGCCTTCTCAATTATCTGACCTATTCACCAGATATTGAGGAAATTATTAAGGAAAAAAATATCGATAATTATACGGCGTATGAAAAATATACAGAAATAGCGGATCCACTTTTTTCTGTACCAAAATCATATCATGACGCGATCAACAGAATTCAGCTTTTTGCGGACAGTATCCAGGTGGAGCATGAGTATACACTTGTTCCGCTTGATAAGATGAAAGAAGAGTGGTGGAGTGAAGGGCTGAAAGATGATGTGCGTATTCAGTGGAAAGTTGATCAGGATCGTAAAGAAGTTGCAGCAGTACGTATGATCTATAATGATCAGAAACTGGATGCAGTTCTGTGCATTTCTCTGGATTATAATAAAATCTTCCAGCCACTGACCAATATTCTCACGCAGGAAAATGGTGGAATTGTTGCAGACAAAAACGGTACAGTTCTTTATAACAAAACTGGTCTGACAAATCTGGAATTTGATAAATCTGAAAAAATGGATTCCATGATTCAGAAAATCAGCCAGTCCTGTGCATATACAAAGACTAAGAGTGAAGAAAATGACTGGGTATTTTATCTTTATAAGAGTCAGGATGCGATATCAGGTTCTGTACGAAGACTGCTGCTGGAAGAGATTCCACTGATTGCGGCCTGTGGTCTGATCATTCTGTTTCTGGCTATGGCATTTTCAAGAATTTTTACAAGAAAAATTGAAGAACTGACGAAAAATATGGACAGGGTAAATCATGGAAGCCGTGAAGTTACAGTCAACAGTGATTCGGGAGATGAAGTAGGAATTCTTGTTAACAGTTTCCGTAATATGATGGATGAGATTAACCGCCTGATCGACGAAGTATATGTCAATAAGATCGCGTTGAAAGAATATGAACTGAAAGCCCTTCAGGCCCAGATCAATCCACATTTCTTATATAACACACTGTCGATGATGAACTGGATGGCGATTCGAAGTAACCAGATGGAGATCAGTAAGGTTACCCTGGCACTTTCTACTTTTTACAGAACCGCATTAAGCAAAGGTGAAGATGTGGTTACGGTAGAAAACTGTATTCAGAATATGGAAGCATATCTGGAAATCCAGCTTACGATGCATGATCATAATTTCTCGGTAGACTGGGATATTGATCCGACAATAAAAAATGAAAAAATGCCGAAGCTTCTTCTTCAGCCGGTTGTCGAAAATGCGATCGAACACGGTCTTGATGAAAAAGAGGATGGTGATAAAAAAATTTTCCTGTCATTTAAAGGCAAGGGGGATGATGTAGAGATCACTGTCCGTGATAATGGACTTGGTATGGAGCAGGAAAAAGCAGAAACACTGGTAACTTATCAGGCAAAAGGATATGGCCTTAAGAATGTAAATGACCGTATCCGGCTTCTTTATGGAGAGAATTACGGAATTCATATTTTCAGTTCACCGGATGAAGGCACGACTGTTATTATGAAATTTCCGAAGGAGGGCAGAGAGAATGAAGAGTAAATGGAAAAAACTGCCTGTTGTTCTGATAGGAGTCATAGCTATAGCTGTCTGCGGATGCAGCAATGATTTACAGGAGCTGAATCAGAAAAGATCATCGGCAGCAAAAGAAAATACGGAATCTACAGAGACAGTCCGTACCGGTACCTGGGAAACAGCTGCACAGACTCCTTATGGTGCTTATCCTGAACTTGTAACGTATACTTTAGGACAAATGAGTGGTGCGAATAATTCAAATCTTCCGGATGGAAATACCTATGACGACAATGCTTACACTCGTTATCTCAGAAAAATACTGAATATTCAGAATAAAAGTGTCTACATGGAACGGGAAGATCGATATGATGAATTTGTGAACATTCTTGTAAAAGACCAGACGCTGCCGGATGTACTGGTGGTTTCGGACAGAGAAACACTCAAAGAACTGGTTGATAATGATCTTGTGGAAGATCTGAGCGAAGTATATGAGAATTGCACTTCAGAGAGAATCAAAAAGATGTTTGAGAGTTATGGAAGCGGTCTTCTGGATTCTGTGCGATTTAATGGAAAACTGATGGCAATTCCGGAGACCGTTACAGATCATGGTCCACGTCTGATGTGGCTGCGTAAGGACTGGATGGATAAGCTTGGCCTTGAAAATCCGAAAACACTGGAAGATGCATTTGACATAGTAGAAAAATTTGTCCAGAATAAAATGGGCACGGAGGATGGAGAAGACACGATCGGACTCGCCTGTGATACAGATCTGGTGGGAACTACCAGCTCTAATTATTCAGTAGATCCTGTTTTTGATAAATTTGGAGCCAGTCCACAAAGGTGGGTAAATCAAAATGGTAAGATCGTGTATGGTTCCGTAACAGAAGAAACAAAAAATGCACTGAGTTATCTTCATGAACTCTATGAACGTGGCGTGTTGGATAAGAACTTTGCATTGCGTGCGCAGAATAACCTCAGAGATCTGGTGATAAATGGAAAATGTGGAGCTTTTTTTGGCCTGTGGTGGACACCGAACAATCCACTGATGGATGTTTATGAGACAGACAAAGAGGCAAACTGGCAGCCATTTTATCTACAGCCGACAGACTGGCAGAATGTATATGATACTTTTCAGGATAATAAATATGTTGTTGTACGCAAAGGATATGAGCATCCGGAAATTGTAATGAAGATAATCAGTGTATTGTTTGATTATAGCAGATATGAAGCCAAGGATGCGGATGAGGTAAATGATTATTTTGCTCTTAACGTAGAACCGACAGCCAGACCGCTGGTTATCAATGTTGATTATAACGAGGCGACATTTCAGATCACAAAAGATATCCAGAGTGTAATGAGCGGCATGCGAAAAGAAGAAAGTTTAAGTGCAATTGAGAAATCTTATTACGATGCAGCAGAAAAATTTATTCAGAGAAAATCAGAAACGGCGGAAGACTGGGCAGCATATGAATCCAGACTTGCAGCAGTTGGAAGGTTGATAGAAGGAAACTACCGGTCAACAGCCAAAAGATACCTGGATGATGCAGACGGTGAAATACCGAAGTCTCTTCAGCAGCTTGAAAAAGACACTTTCATTCAGATTATCATGGGTGTAAAACCAATTACTTACTTTGACACCTTTGTGCAGGAATGGTATGAACAGGGCGGCGAAGAGCTGACTGAGCAGATTCGCCGCTCTAATCCAGGAGAATGATTATTTTCCGAGATGCCAGATGTCGTCATCGTACTCTTTGATGGTTCTGTCTGAGGAGAAGAATCCGGCTTCTGCAATATTGATCAGAGTTCTGCGGCTCCATGCTTCCGGATTTACAGCATAATCACTCATTGCCTGTTCTTTGCGGACAATGTATGCATTGAAATCCGGAAGAGTCTGGAACCAGTCTTTATTTATCAGTTCGTTCTGCAGTCGTTTCAGATGTTCTTCATCTCCATATTTCAGCATTTCTTCACTGGTAAGGAAATCGATGGCACGACGAAGGTTCGAGTCTGCTTCATACCAGTCTTTTGCACAGTAGTCACCGGCTGCATAGCGGTGAATAACCTGCTTGCTGCTCTGACCAAAGATGTAAATATTGTTATTTCCGACAGCTTCGGCAATTTCTACATTTGCACCATCCATGGTTCCAAGAGTCAGTGCACCGTTCAGCATGAATTTCATGTTTCCGGTTCCGGATGCTTCTTTGGAAGCAAGGCTGATCTGTTCAGAAAGATCACATGCCGGAATCATTTTTTCTGCTGCAGAAACATTGTAGTTTTCTACAAATGCAAGTTGCAGATATCTGGAAACTTCAGAGTCCGCACTGATAACCTGTGACAGGGTAAGAAGAGCGTGAATGATATCTTTGGCGATGATATAGGCAGGAGCTGCTTTTGCACCGAAGATACTTACTAATGGAGTTACTGGAGTATGACCTGCTTTGATCTCCAGGTATTCATGAATCAGGAAAAGCAGGTTCAGCTGCTGACGTTTGTATTCATGAAGTCGTTTGGACTGAATGGAAAACATTGCATTGGTGTTCAATTTGATTCCCTGTTTGTCTTCTAACCAGGAAGCAAGTGCTTCTTTGTTGGATTTTTTAATACAACTGAGTTTTTTCAGTACTTCTGCATCGTCTGTATAATTCAGAAGCTTTTTCAGTTCAGAAGCATCTTTTTTGAAACCGGATCCGATCAGAGATTCAATTTCAGAAGTCAGGGCTGGATTACATTTCAGAAGCCAGCGGCGGAAGGTGATGCCGTTTGTTTTATTATTAAATTTGTTCGGATACATCTGATAAAATCCTGCCAGTTCGCTTTCTTTCAGAATCTGTGTATGCAGTGCGGCAACACCGTTTGTGGAGTGAGAAAAATGAATATCCATATGTGCCATATGAACGACCTGATTCTGATCAATGATAGCAAGTGAAGAATCAGTTGTACGTGTTTTTGCAATGTCATCCAGCTTTTCAATAATTGGCATAAGCTGAGGAACAACGGTATCGAGATAATGACGTGGCCATTTTTCCAGAGCTTCTGCAAGAATCGTATGATTGGTATATGCACAAGTATCTGTTACGATCTGAACTGCCTCATCAAAGCTGATTCCGTGTTCCTCAAGGAGGCGGATCAGCTCCGGGATTACCATACTTGGGTGTGTATCATTGATTTGGATAGCTGCATAGTCGGCAAGGTCATGATAGTTACATCCACGTGCAGCACATTCGTTGAGAATAAGCTGAGCACCGGCAGAAACCATGAAATACTGCTGATAGATACGAAGCAGTCGGCCGTCTTCATCGGAGTCGTCTGGATAGAGGAATAATGTAAGGTTTCTGGCAATATCTTTTTTGTCAAAAGAAATTCCGTCACCGATCACAGATTCATCTACAGAATCCAGATCAAACAGATTCAGCATATTGGTTCTGCCTTCATAGCCGGTAACAGGAAGTTTGTAGAGTCTTGCAGAATAGGTGTTTCCTGCAAGCGAAACTGGAAATACTGTATCGGTAGCTTTGGCAGCACACTGGTCAGTCAACCAGAAATCAGGAGCTTCGTTCTGGATGTTGTTTTTGAAATTCTGATGAAAAAGTCCGCAGTGATAACGAAGACCGACACCATCACCAGGAAGATCCAAAGTTGCAAGACTGTCAAGGAAGCATGCGGCAAGTCGTCCAAGACCACCATTTCCAAGACTTGGTTCCGGTTCCTGCTCTTCGATATCTGCAAGAGATTTTCCGATACTGGCAAGTGTTTCACGAACTTCATCATACAGACCAAGGTTGATCAGGTTGTTGGAAAGCAATTTTCCAATCAGGAATTCGGCAGAAATATAATACAGTTTTCTGCCAGTTACTGGTTTTATCTGTTTCTGACTCTGTTCCTGCACAAGTTTCAGAAGGGCTGTATAAAGTTCTGCGTCGGAAGCAGTTGCAATATCCTTTTGGCAAAGTTCATTTAGTGTTGTTTTCATAGATTCACTCATGGGAGTTGCTCCTTTCATATATAAAATGGTTGTAGTTTCGTTAACTTAAGTTGCTTTAGTTATATCACAGATAGTCCGTCGTTTCTTGTCAAAAGCGAGCAAGAAATGATACTATCCTATCATAGAGGCGGAAATAGATGAAAGAAAAAGAAAGTGGTACAAAATATCAGGAAACAAAACAGCATGGCAGCCGGTTGTTTCCGTTTAATATTTATCCATGTACGATTCCATTGGATTTTCCGGCGGTTCCTTTGCACTGGCATAAGGAGATGGAATTGATTTATATAAAAAAGGGAAAAGGGCTGATCCAGCTCGAAACAAAAAGCTTTGAGGGAGAACCGGGGGATATTTTTGTAGTAACACCTGGAACCCTTCATGCAATTCATAGGATAAAAGGATATTCTATGGAATACGAAAATATTATCTTTGAAATGGATTTTCTGGGAGAAGGAGCAGCAGATCTCTGTGCAGGAGAATTTCTCGTCCCGCTTGCAGCAGGTAAGTTGTTTCCTCCGGTACAGATAAAGCCAGAGGAAGCGCATTATGATTCATTAAAAAGATGTCTTATTCAGATGGAAGAATTGTGTGAAACAAAAGAAAATGCTTATGAGCTAGGAGTGAAAGCTGCAGTTTTGCAGATCATATTTCTTCTTATAAGAATGTATCCGTCCAGAGAAATCGTGTCTTCTCCGGATAGGGAGCAGTTGAAAGAAGTACTGCAGGAAATCAGTGTTAAAAGCAGTGAGAATCTTTCAGTAGCAGACATGGCGAAATTTTGTGGCTGGAGCAGCAGCCACTTCATGCGTTGGTTCAAAAAGATGACGGGAGACAGCTTTACTTCTTATGTAAATGACCGGAGACTTGCGGAGGCCGCAGAGGCATTGCGCCAGACTGATGATAAAATATTGACAATCTCACAGGATGCAGGATTTATGAATCTGTCAAATTTTAATCGTCAATTTAAAAAACGCTATGGAGTTACGCCGAGAGAGTATCGGGAAATGATAGGAATTTAAAGATTGTGTTAAAGGAGGTACATATGAAGAAAAAGCGCGGACCAGAGCAAAAGTATTTATTGCAATTTTGGGACTGAATGTGACAGTTGCTGTATTGGGAGGCTGCAGGACGCAGAGTGTACGAAATTGAAAAAATAAAAAAAGTTCAAAAAAGTGTTGACAGATTCTTTTTATAGTGGTATTCTAACTAAGATGTCACAAGGAATTGTTTCTTCTGAATAAACAATTTGAAAAGTTTTGAAAAAAACAAAAATAATTGTTGACAAAGAAACGAACATGTGATAGAGTAAACAAGTCGCTTGAGAGCGACACACAGACATCAAAAAATGCCTCGAAAAAACTTGAAAAAAGTACTTGACAGGCGCTGATGAATGTGATAAAGTAAACGAGCTGTCTGAGAGACAGACAAACAAAGAACCTTGATAACTAAACAGTGAAACACATACGATTCTCGAAAATTCTTTAAGAATCATCATTCAACAGAATGAACTTTTTATAAACAGTAAAACGAGAGATAGCTAGTTGTTATCTTGAGTGAATCAAACATTTTATCAGAGAGTTTGATCCTGGCTCAGGATGAACGCTGGCGGCGTGCTTAACACATGCAAG